>Ga0256842_1000398_pt1 | contig 38061 bp, 38 predicted proteins | sample 4559240metaG_FD_185973 | JGI IMG/M metagenome (GOLD analysis project Ga0256842, IMG submission 185973) | Hydrothermal vent microbial communities from Guaymas Basin, Mexico - 4559-240 | ecosystem: Environmental > Aquatic > Marine > Hydrothermal vents | place: Mexico: Guaymas Basin | collected...
ATATTTTAAGAGTAAATCAATTTAACGATGTGGCTAAAAGTAGTTTAGATGAGTGGATATATTTTTTAAAAAATGAGGAGATAGAAAATAGTTTTAAAGCTAAAGGGTTAAATGAAGCAAAAGAGGTTTTAGATGTTTTAAAACTCCAACCAAAAGAGAGAGCAATTTATGAGAGAAAAGAGGATAATAAAAGATATAAAGAGTCTCTATTTTACACAGCAGAGATTAAGGGTGAGAAGAGAGGAGAGAAAAAAGCTAAAATTGAAATAGCTAAAAATTTGATTTTAGCAAAAGTTGATATAGAAACTATAGCTAAGAGTACAGGTCTAACTATTAATGAAATAGAAAAGCTTAAATAATAAAAAATTAAAAATGACATATAAGGGGTCAAGTCATAAATACACAGTATTTTAAGATATATCTATTTATAAATTAATCTCCTCAATCATTAACTGAATAGTTACTTTACCATTAAAGTAATTCTCATTGATAGTATATATAATATCAACTCTTTGACCTATATTAAACTCCTCTTTAGTTTTAAATAGAACCCCTTTATGGAAGATATTGTTGTGTGAAAAAAGAAATCTTTTATGCTCTTTCTCTTTTCCCATACTATTTACATCTTTAATTGTTACATCTCTAGTTATAAATTTTGGTCTGCTATTCTCTTGTCCATAAGGCTCATAGCCTCTTATTATATCTATTAGATTAAAGTCTATATATTTAAAATCTAACTCTCCTAATATATCAGGGTCAAGAGTATTTTCATTATAGTTTTGAGCTAAATAGTTAATCTGTAACTCTCTTTTAAACTCTTCTAAATTTTCAAAAGGAAGACTTAATCCAATAGCAGAGTGGTGTCCTCCAAATCTGCTAAGTAGTCTTTTTGATTTAGAGGTTATTTCAAAAAGATTACAGACATGAAAACTTCTACCACTACCTTTTAAATCTCCATTTTCACCTTTTGTTAAAACAATAGTTGGTTTTTTATAAACTCTTCCTACTCTAGCAGATACAATTCCTACAACTCCCTCATGCCAATTTTCACCATTTACTACAATTATTTTATCATTTGGCTTTACTAAAGATAGAGCTTGATTAGTGATTTCTTGTTCTGTAGCTTTTCTTTTATTATTAAATTCAATTAATCTATCTAATCTAACTTTAGCATCAAATATATTAGAACTAAGTAGAAACTCTACAGCATATTTAGCATCACTCATTCTACCTGCACTATTAAGTATTGGAGCTATTAAAAAGCCTATGTCTTCGGCGTTTATAAGAGTTTTATCAAATCTCTCTTTAAAGGCTTTAATGGCAAGAGTATTAGATGAGTTTAAAATTTTAATACCACTATTAACCATAGCTCTATTTATATGCTTTAAAGGCATCATATCAGCTATAATAGCAATAGCTACTAACTCTAAGTAGTATTTAATATCTATTTTAGTTTTTAAAGCTCTATTTAAAGAGGCTATTAAATACCAAGCTATTTGAGCTCCACAAACCTCATCATAAGGGAAAGTACAATCTTTCTGTTTTTGGTTTATTATTGCATAAGCTATAGGTAATTTTTTTGGTAAAATATGGTGGTCTGTAATAATTAACTCTATATTATACTCTCTACACAAATGACTAGCTTCTACAGCAGATATGCCATTATCCACAGTAATTGCTAAATCATAATCGCGAATACGAGGAATAATAGTCTTAGAAAGCCCGTAACCGTCCTTAAAACGGTTTGGAATGAGCCAGTCAAGCTTTACCCCTATTTGATTAAAAAAGAGCTTTAAAAGCGTTGTAGAGACAACTCCATCAACATCATAGTCTCCTATTAGAACAATTTTCTCTTTTTTTCTAATAGCATCTACTATTCTATTGGTTGATTTGTCCATATCTTTAAAGAGTGATGGATTTGGAAGATTTGATAGAGTTAGAAATCCATCTTTATCAAATCTGGAGTTTAATTTTTTATTAATCTCATTTGGTGTTATTTTTGGATAGATATTAGCTCTTTTCTCCATTTAAACTCTTTTTAACAAAAGCTAAAATAGATGGGTTTGGATTTTGAAGTCTTGATGTAAACTCTGGGTGAAATTGAACACCTAAAAACCAAGGGTGATTATTAACCTCAACTGCCTCTATTAATCCGTTAGACTCTCCTGTAATACTCATTCCATTTAGTTCAAGAGCCTCTCTATAAGTTGGATTTGCTTCATATCTGTGTCTATGTCTTTCAAAAATGGTTGATGCTCCATAAGCTTCTCTAAGTATTGAGCCTTTTTTAGTATTACACTCATACTCTCCTAAACGCATAGTTCCACCCATTGGAGAAGTTGTAGTTCTTATCTGTTTAGCACCAGCTGCATCAATAAACTCATCTATTAAGAAGATTATAGGCTCTTTACTATTTTGGTCAAATTCAATAGAGGTTGCATCTTTTAAATCTAATACATTTCTAGCAAATTCAATCATAGCTAGTTGCATACCAAGGCATATACCTAAAAATGGTATTTTATGCTCTCTAGCATACTGAATAGCTTTTATTTTTCCTTCTACTCCTCTCTCTCCAAATCCACCTGCTACTAAAATACCATCACAATCGACTAGATACTGTTTTGCTGTATTATTCTCTACCTTTTCGCTATCTACCCATTTAATTTCAACTTTAGTATCTAAATTAGCTCCTGCGTGTATTAAAGCCTCTGTGAGTGATTTATATGACTCTTTTAAATCTAAGTATTTTCCTACAAAGCCAATAGTTACTCTATTCTTTGGTTCTATGATTTTTCTAACTAATTCTGCCCACTCTCTCATATTGGGCTTTAAATAGCCTAAATTGAGCTGTTTAGCTATAGGGGTTAGTATCTCTTGGACTTTGAAGTTTAAAGGCACCTCGTAGATTGTAGAGGCATCTATGGCTTCAATTACAGACTCTTCATCAATATCACAAGTAAAAGCTATCTTTTTTCTAATCTCTTTTGGTATTCTCTCTTCAGCTCTTAGTATTAACATTTGTGGTGTTATACCAATTCTTCTAAGCTCTTGTACTGAGTGTTGAGTAGGTTTTGTTTTTAATTCATCAGCTGTTCGAATATAAGGAAGTAGTGTTACATGGATATTCATAACAACACTTTTACCAAGCTCATGTCTCATTTGTCTAATTGTCTCTAAAAAGGGCATACCCTCCATATCACCTGTAGTTCCACCAAGTTCAACAATTAAGATGTCTTTATTCTCTCCTGCTAATATAATTCTATTTTTTATCTCATTTGTAATGTGAGGTACTATTTGTATTGTTTTTCCTAGATATTTTCCTTGTCTCTCATTTTCAATAACAGTTTTATATATTTGCCCTGTTGTAAAATTATTATTTTGAGTTAGCGAATTATCTAAAAATCTCTCATAGTGACCTAAATCTAAATCTGTTTCTGCTCCATCTTTTGTTACAAAAACTTCACCATGTTCTAAAGGTGACATAGTACCAGGGTCAACATTGATATATGGGTCTAATTTTAAAACTCCTACTCTAAAACCTGAATGTTTTAAAAGTGTTCCTATACTAGCAGCTGTTATCCCTTTACCTAGAGAGCTTAATACCCCTCCAGTTACAAATATGTATTTTGTTTGATTAATTGACATATATATTCCTAAAAAAAATTAAACGATTATTGGCATTATAACAGTTATAAATTTTTTATCCTTTAAAACAAAAGGTAGAGTAGGCTCATTTAATAAAATTTCAAACTCATCTTTCTCTATTTGCGATATAAAGTCTAGTAGATAACGACTATTTACATTTAGTTCAAAGTTATTTAGATTAGTATCTATTAGCAATTCAGTTTTTGCTTCTACATTATCAGCTGATAGAGAATTAAAAATTATAGAACCTTTAGTAAAGATGATTTTTATATCTTGTGATATAGTTATTATTAGTTTAATAGCGTTAATCATCTCTTTTTTAGGAAGTTTTACTATATGCTTTATATCTTTAGGAATTATTCGCTCATAGTCAGGAAAATTTCCATTGATTAATCTACTAAAAAAGTAATAATTTCTATTTTGGATAATTATATTAGTTTGGTCATAATATATATCTATCTCATTCATAAAAAGTTTTTGAATTTCTAATATAGCCTTTTTAGGAATAATTATTGAAATTTCATTTTGACTAATATTCTCTATAGTAGCTACAGACAGTCTTCTAGTATCAGTTCCTACTAATTGGGTTTTATCTTTTTTAATATTCAATAAAGCACCATTTAGTTCAAATTTAGGATTATTGGTATCAATTGATGATGATACGGCTCTTAAGGCTCTTATGAGACTAATAGAGTCTAAAGAGATTTTTGATTTATTTTCTATTTGAGGATATTTTGGAAAGCTATTAGGGTTAAATATAGGCAATCTAAATTTTGTTTTATTTTGCTTTATATTTAAATTATCTCCTATTAGTTCTAATATTATCTCTTCATTTTTTAAAATTCTAATAATATCTAGTAGCTTTTTACCATTAGCTGTTATAGCTCCTTCTTGTTCTATTATTATATTTTCTGTTTTTACAATAAGACCTATTTCTGTATCAGTAGCTTTTATTGTAGCTATACCGTTTTTTGCTTCTATATAGACATGTGATGTAATTTGACTTGCATCTTTTTTTTCTAAAAAAGGTTGCATATTAATTAATATGGACTCGATTAAATTTTTTGAAACAACAATTTTCATTTTTTTCCCTTTTATGCGATTCTTATTTTTATTTATAAGTAGTAGTAGTAGTAGTACCCCGTGAATAGCGTGAATAACTTTTTTAAATCCCTAAATCTCGGGCTTTATAGACCCTAAAATATGTGAATAACTATGTGAATAACATGTGAATAACTCAAAGTTATTCACATATACTTTGTCTAATTCGATTATAACTTGTTTTTAATCAAACTTAGATTTAATTGCGTTTATTTTTGTTGATAATTCATCAATTAATACCTTAAAGTTATCATCTACATCTATTAGCTCAATAATTTTTTTAATTGCATGGCTTACTGCTGTGTGGTCTTTCATTCCAAAATAGACAGCAATTTGGGGCATAGAGTTTGGAGTTAGGTTTCTGGCTAAATATATTGATATTCTTCTAGCTCGTACTACAATACGAGTTCTTTTCTTAGATTTTATATCTGAAAGCTTTATATTTAACTCTTTTGATACCAACTCCAACACATCATCAATAGATATATTATTCTGTTTTTCAATAAGTTGGTCTTTAATAACATTATGGGCAAATTCAAGAGTTAATTTTTGGTTCATAAGCCCACTATAGGCATTTAATTTAATAATAGCTCCCTCAATTTCTCGAATATTGCTCCCCATATTAGAGGCTAGAAAGTTAATAATATCGGTGTTTAGTCTAATTCCATCTATCTCACACTTCTTTTTTATAATAGATATTTTGGTCTCTAATTGAGGAGGTTGAATATCTGCCATTAAACCCCACTCAAAACGGCTTCTTAGTCTGTCAACTAGACCAGAAATCTTATTTGGTGGTCTATCTGAAGTTATAATAATCTGCTTTTTTGCTTGATGAAGTTCATTAAAAGTGTGAAAAAATTCCTCTTGTGTCTGCTCTTTTCCACTTAAAAACTGAATATCGTCAATAATAAGCACATCACACTCTCTAAAGTGTTGTCTAAATCTACTCATAGTTTGTACTCTTAGATGTGAAGTAAATCTATTCATAAACTGTTCAAATGTTGTATATATTACCTTTTTACCTAGTGATATTTGATGGTTTCCAATGGCTTGAACTAGGTGAGTTTTTCCTAGCCCAACCCCACCATATAGGAATAGAGGGTTATATATAACACCTGGTTTATCTGCCACACTCTTAGCTGTTGTGTATGCAAATTGGTTAGATTGTCCTACAATAAAACTATCAAATGTAAAAGATGGATTTAGTATAGTACTATTTGTTTCATTTCTCTCTTTTCTCTTGCTCTTTTTATTACTAGATTTTTTACTATAGGTTGATATTTCAACTTTTGGTTTTATTTTTGTTTCCAACTCAAATAGGTGTGCTATTTGTGGTGAAAATTTTGTTTTAATCCATTTTGATACTAAGATATTTGGTGCATAAAAGAGTACACTACTCTCTGTTGAGAGCTTATCATCATATATAAGAGGCTTAATATATCGCTCCCAACTCCTATCGGTCATCTCTTTTTTAAGTTTTTCTATTACTTTTTTTCCTAAATTCATAATCTTCCTAAGTGCGTTTAAGTTTAAATGACTACTACATGTGAATAACTATGTGAATAACTTTTTTTGCAAACCTTTCTATTGCCCTAAATCTCGGCGTTTAAAAGCATGTGAAAAAAAGTTATTCACATGTGACAAAATATGTGAATAACTTTTTAAAAAACCTTTATAAAGCCCATGGTTTAGGGCTTTTAAAAAAATACCCAACATGTGAATAACTTTTTAAGTTTAGGTATTTCTTAAGCGAAACTTAAAAAGTTATTCACATCCCCTTTGAACTTTTTAAATCCCTAAAATTCGGCTTTTAAAAGCTATTAGCTATAAAAAATATTACTTTTATAAAATATAAAAAAAGTTTATGCTAAGTCACTTAATACTTTTTGATAAAATAGACTATTTTTAACAATTTTAGGCTTAAAATCAGTGAAAAATAGCATATCTTTGGATTATATTATAAAAAAGATGTGAATAACATGTGAATAACTTTTGAGTTATTTGAGATTAATTTGTAAATAGAGAGATAGGACAATCTAAATTGTCCTATTTTAAATTGCAGATATAGCCTCTTTTTCCATACTTCTATCTTTTTCCCATAATGATTTTAGAAATTTTATAATTTTAATAGATGCTTTTCCATTACCATAAGGGTTGTGTGCTTGACTCATAACTCTATAGGATAGATTATTATCTAAAAGTATTTGTGCCTCTTTTACTATTTTTTTGGGATTAGTTCCTACAATTTTAACAGTACCAGCTTCAATAGCTTCAGGTCTTTCTGTTGTATCTCTTATAACAAGTACAGGTTTTCCTAAAGATGGTGCTTCTTCTTGAACTCCTCCACTATCTGTAATAATAAAATATGATTTACTCATAAGATAGACAAATGCTTCATAAGGTAATGGTTTAATTAGATATATATTTGAGATTTGAGATAAGAGTTTATTAATAGGTTTTTGAACATTAGGATTTAGATGAACAGGATAGATTATATCTATATTAGGATTATTTAGTGCTAACTCTTTTAGAGCTTTACATATATTAATAAATCCTTGACCAAAATTTTCTCTACGATGTCCTGTTACTAAAATAAATCTTCTATCTAATTTTAAATCTATTTTATCTAAAATCTTTTTTTCTAACTTTTGATTTGAATTGATTTTATTAAGAGTAAAAAAGAGTGCATCAATAACAGTATTACCTGTAATAGTAATATTATTAGATTTTTTATTTTCTTTTAATAGATTATTTCTACTATTTAGAGTTGGTACAAAATGATAATCTGCTAAAATTCCTGTAATTTCTCTATTTGCCTCTTCTGGCCAAGGGCTATATCTATTACCAGTTCTTAATCCAGCTTCTACATGTCCTACAGCAATTTTTTGATAGAATGATGCTAAAGATGTAGCACTTGTAGTAGTTGTATCTCCATGAACCAATACTAAATTAGGTTTAAAATCTTCTAAAACAGCTCTTATTCCTAATAATACATTAGCTGTAATATCATATAAATCTTGACCTGCTTTCATAATATTTAAATCATAAAATGGTTTTATTTCAAATATATTTAAAACTTGGTCTAACATCTCTCTATGTTGTGCTGTTACACATACCCTTACATGAAAATCATCTTTATACTTTTCAAAAGCTTTTACTAAAGGAGCCATTTTTATAGCTTCTGGACGAGTTCCAAATACAATTAATATTTTTTTCATTATTTTACTTTCTATATTTTATTTTATTAAATAATATTATATCAGGTTAGACTAAAACTATATATATATTTAATTTTCTATTATCATGATATAATTTTTATAAAAGAGAGTAAAAGTAGTTTGAAAATATTAGGAATAGACCCTGGAACTAGAAATTTAGGTTACTCTATATTAGAGTTAAATAGTGGTAAGATTATATTAGTTGAGGCTGGATTATTAAAGTTTAAAAGTTCTAAATTAAAAGAGCAGATGATAGAGTTAGATAAAGGAATAGAACTTATTATAAAAGAGCATAATATTAAAGAGGTAGCTATTGAAGATATATTTTTTGCATTTAATCCCAAAACAGTTTTAAAACTAGCTCAATTTCGTGGAGCTTTATGTATGAAAATTATTTTAACTATTGGTAATTATAGTGAATATACTCCTCTTCAAGTAAAAAAGGCTCTTACAGGTAATGGAAAGGCATCTAAAGAGCAAGTGGCATTTATGGTTAAACGACTTTTAGGACTTAAAAAAGATATTAAACCGTTAGATATTACAGATGCTATGGCTGTAGCTATTACACATACACAAAGATTAAAATTAAATACTATTTAATATAAAATCAAGTAAAGCTAAGATAAGCTTATATTACTTCATCTTAAAGGGAAAATAGAATGAAAAAAAAATATAGAGCTATTTTATTGACATCAATATTAGTTTTTGTAGGTTGCGAGACTGGAATGAAAAATAAGGTATCAGGTAATTCAACAGCTAATAACTCTACGGAGTCAGGTATAGTTTCAACAAAAGGTTCAAATGATTACTATAAACCATCTGTACCTAAAAATTCAGAGATAAGAAAGATATACTCTAAATTAGGGATACCAGGGTATTATATTCAAGTTGGCTACTTTAAAGAGAATAAACCAACAGGAGAGTTTATTAACCGTATGGAGTTTTCTCAACTACCATATAAATTACTTAAAAAATTTAGTAATGGTCAAGTTGGATATTATGCACTAATTGGTCCTTATATATCATATAATAAAGCAGAAGAGATATTAGGAAGTGCAAAAGATTTTGTAACCCCTAATGCTTTTGTTGTTAAAGTGGTTCGTCCATAGGACTCCACTTTCCCTTAAAACTTATTCCCATTTTTATGGTAATCTCCAACTCTTCTACACGCTTGACTTTGTCCTAAATTACATGCTTTTGTAAAATATATAATCGCTTGTTCATCATTTTTTCTAACTATATGGTTTTTTGTAGCAAATATTTCACCTAATTTATAACAACCAACTTTACTACCACCCTTACAAGCTTTCTGTGCTGTTTCAAAATCAACTTTACTGTTAATTTGGGTAATAGACTCTAGTTTATTACAACTTGCTATATCATCAAGGTCACAAGCTCTACTAAAGAACTGTTCAGCTTTTGCTTTATCTTTAGTTACTCCAAATGAACCATTTTCATACATATTTCCAAGATTATTACAACCTGATGCTTCACCGTATTGACACGCATCTGTATATAGTGATATAGCCTCAAATATATCTTTTCTAACATGAATACCATGAGCGTACATATATGCTAAATCATTACACCCTGCACCAACTCCTTTATCACACACTTTTTCAAAAAGTTGTTTTGCTCTATATTTACTAGCTTTTGTACCCTCTCCATGATAATACATAGAACCTAAATTATAACACCCCATTAAGTTTCCAAGTTTACATGATTTTTTATATAGTCCAAAAGCTATACCGTTATGTTTATCTGTGCCTTTACCATTGTTGTATAAATAAGCTAGGTTATTACACGCTACTGCATTATCTAAATCACACGCTTTTTTATAATACTCTTTTGCATATTCATAATCAATAGATACATCTTTTGTTCCATGGTCATATATTTTTCCAAGTTCATTACATGCACTGCTATCTTGTAAATCACATGCTTTTTTATAATAGGTTACATAATCAGCATCTGTTAATGTATCAAGCCCTGTTGTTTTTGTTATAAGATGTCTATTACTTATTCCAATTAAAATTAATCCTAAGACGACTATTGTTGTAATAATTCCAAGAGTTGAGTTTATTCTTCCCATTTTATAATCCTTTTTAATATAAAAGAATATCTCTTTTTCTTTAATGTGTCAAGATTAAAATAAGATTTTAGTATATATAAAATAAAAATTAAGTTTTTATACTAATAATTTTTTTTAAAAAAATGACATCAAATAATTTAATAAAACATATAAAATTAAATAATAATCCCGTTTAACACCCCATAATATAAGGAGTTGAAAAAATAAAAAAAATATATTTTTTCTTAAGAAAACCACAATAAAACCACAAAATCAATGATATACTTATTAATAATAAAAATAAAAAATATATAAAAAATACCTAAAAGAAGGGAATTAAAATCATGAAAACAGCTATATTAACAACAATATTTTTATCATCTTTAACATTTTTCAATGGATGTTCAGATACTTCACCAAAACCAAATAAAAAATTAGCAAAAGAGTCTCTATCTGTTTATAATATTATGGGAATAAAAGAGCCAACTAAACAGAGTTCTCTTTTTGTTGTAAAAGAGGATACTACACCAAAATATAACTTTATAATAACTAATAGTGGAAATTATCAAGAGGAGTTTATACCTGTTTCTGATAACATTGAGGTTGTATCTTATGCCTCATATAGACCACAAACTTATAGAGATACAGATATGCTTATTAATAGCATTGAAGCAAATGCTAAAAGTTTTTTAGGAACAAAATATGTATGGGGTGCAACAGGTCCTACTAAATTTGATTGTTCTGGATTTACTCAATGGGTATATCGTGATGTAGGAATAAATATTCCAAGAGTCTCTCGTGACCAAGCAAGAGTTGGAAACTATATAAGTTATAATAATTTAAGAAGAGGCGATATGGTCTTTTTTGATACTAAAAAACATAAAAAAGGTATTGTAACTCATGTTGGAATATATTTAGGAAATGGGAATTTTATACATGCAAGTTCTGCAGCTAAAAAAGTTGTAGTATATAATTTTAATGATAAACCTTATTATAAAGAGAGATTTTTATGGGGAAGAAGAGTTGTTCAAGATAGTCCATATTATGCATCAAGCTATTAGAGTATTTTATAATTATAGTTTTTCTTTTATATTGACAACACAAAAAAACATTATTTTTGGGTTTTTAATTAAAAAAATATAGTTTTTTTTCTCTTTTATAGTTTTATTTTGCTATACTCAAATTAAAAACTACCATAGGAGAGTTGTGAATACTTTGAAAAATATACTATTTATTATTATTACTATAATGTTGGCTGTAGTTATTGAGGCAATGACTGTAAACTCTGCAAAAAAATTTAATTCTGCGAATAATCCTTTCCAGACGCTTACTCTAACAAATGAAACATATAATAAAGATGCTTCTTTATCTGAAATTATATATGGAGAAAAAGTTACAAAGGGTCTAATGGAATTGATTATTGATAATGGAGATAAGACTTTTAAAAATATATCAAATAGAGAGTTTATTGATAGTATATACAGGGCAAATGGTTATATTCCAATGTGGTTTACAAATAGAGGAGTAAATGCTAGAAAAGTAGATGATTTATTTAAAGTTATTAATTCAGATGTTATTTTAGATAGAAAAGGGAATATTTTTAAAAGATATAAGTATTTAAAAAATCGTTTACAAAAAGATAATAATAGAACTATAGAAGAGGAGTTACTATTAGATATTCAACTCACATCTTTATATAAATCTTATCTCTCATTTCATATATATGGTTCAATAAAATGGTGGAATTTCCAAAATAATTTAAAGTGGCTAAGAAATAGTAAAATTACTGCTAATTGGGTTACATATACACCAAAATATGATATTCAAACTCTTATGTTAAACTACTCACCATCACAAATAGTCAAAGCCACTACTCCTACTAGTTTTGGTTATGGTAAGATGTTAAAAGAGTTAAAAAGATTAAAAGAGATTAAAAGAAAAGGTGGTTGGAAAAAAATACCAAATAGTTCTCAATTAAAATATGGCAAATCTGGTAAATATGTAAATCTACTAAGAGAGAGATTAAGAAGTTCTGGTGATTATAGATGTTCTACAAAAGAGACTAGTTATGGTCGTTGTCTTAAAAAAGCTGTTAAGAGATTTCAAAAGAGACATGGTTTATATCCTAGTGGTGCTATAAATAGTTATACTAGAAAAAAGATGAATATATCTGTTGATTGGAAAATAAAAAAGGTTCTTCTTAATCTTGATAGAATTAAAAGATTACCAGACCAACCTAATGATAGATATATTATGGTAAATATTCCTAATTTTAGGCTCTATTATATAGAGAATGGAAAAGAGAAGTTATCTATGAGAGTTATTGTAGGGGATAAAAAACATCACACTCCTATTTTTAGTAATAGAATATCTTTTATTGTTCTAAATCCGTATTGGATTATACCAGATAGTATTGTTCAAAAAGAGTTAATACCAAAGATGTTAAAAAATCCTAACTACTTAGCAGAAAAAGGTTATGAGGTTAGAACAAGTTATAATGTTAATAGACCACCAATAGATACAAGTAAGATTGATTGGTATAAGGTACTTAAATCTGGTCAAACAAAAAGATATAAGTTTATGCAACCACCAGGTCCTGATAATGCGTTAGGCAAAATTAAATTTAAATTTCCAAATCAGTTTTCTGTATATCTTCATGATACCTCAAATAAAAAGCTTTTTAAAAAAGGACATAGGGCATTTTCTCATGGTTGTATAAGAGTTGCCGAACCAAATACTCTTTTATCAACCTTTGCTAAACATGAAAAAAGTGTAAATTATAACCGTTGTCAACAGATTTTAAGAGGTAAACATAAGACACAACTAAATTTATCTAATAGTGTTCCAGTTCATATAGTATATCTTACAGCATGGATAAATAGTGATGGATTGTTACACTATTGTGACGATATATATCACTATGATAGAAAACAGAGACGAGCTATACGATAAACCATCTCTTCTAAGTTTATTTTTTCCTATTTTTAACTATACTTCAAAAAGATTAAGAAAAAAATAGGGGTCAAAATGAAAACAGACAAATGGATAATAGCTACTCTTTTTTTTTCAATATTTTTATATGCAGAACCAATCACAAAGGAGAAACCTTTTGATAATTTACCTATAAAAACGGAGATAAAGAAAGATAAACTAAAGGATATAGCAAAAGAGGATAATAAAACCAGTATTTTAGATAAAGTTCAAATTGATTTAGCACTAAAGCTTACGAAAAAGAGAGTATCTTTACCTAAAGAAATTTCCCATAAAAAAAGATTTTTAAAACGATTTTATAGACAAAATAGCTATTTGCCATTATGGTTTGATAGTAAAGGTATTAGTAAAAAATCATCAGAACTATTTAAAATAATAGAAGATGATATAACTCTAAATAAAGAAGGAAAAATATATAAAAGGTATCTATATTTAAAGAGTTATCTAAAAAGTAAAGATAGAGACAATACTCATGCAGAGCTTTATTTAACAGTATTATATATAGATTTTTTAAATCATACTATTTATGGTTCAATTAAATGGAAATCATTTTCTTTACAGTTAAAAAATTTTAGACGAAGAGGAATACCTGCAAATTGGGTTACATATAAACCAAAATTTAGTATATCTGAACTACTTTTAAAACCTAATATAAAAGATACTATTAATGAAGTTACTCCTAAAAGATTTGGATATAGCCGACTATTAAAAGCACTTAAAAAACTTATAGAGTTAAAAAAGAGGGGTGGTTGGGAACAACTTCCTCATATTAAAAAGTTAGAATTAGGAGATAAAGGTTTAATAGTTTTAAAATTAAGAGAGAGATTAGAAGCATCAGGAGATATAGCTGTTTGTGAAAGTACTGCCGTAAATCTTTTTGAAGCAGAGGATAGTGAAGAGGCAGATATTAAAATTCAACCAGAAGCTACTTTTGATAAGTGTTTAGAAGATGGTGTTAAGAATTTTCAAGCAAGACATGGTTTAGAGGCTGATGGAATAGTAGGTAGTGCAACACGAAAAATATTAAATATAACAGTAGAAGATAAAATAAAAAAAGTTTTATTAAATATAGACAGAGTTAAATGGTTACCAAGAGAAGAGGATAAAAGATATATAATTGTTAATATTCCTGAATTTATGCTCCACTATATAGAAGATGGCAAAGAGAAAGATACTATACCTGTTATTGTTGGAAAAAAAAGACACAATACACCTATATTTAAAGGGGATATATCTTATATTGTTTTAAATCCATATTGGAAAGTACCAGAGGGAATAGTGAGAAAAGAGATTATTCCACACATGATTAGAAATCCTCGTTATTTAAGAAAAGAGGGTTTAGAGATACATGTAAATTGGTATGAAAAATCTCGTAAAATCAACCCTTATAATATATATTGGGAAGATTACTATAATGGATATATGAAGTTTCCTTATCGTATAATGCAACCACCTGGACCTAAAAATGCACTAGGAAAGATAAAGTTTAAGTTTCCAAATAGATTTAATGTATATCTTCACGATACACCAACAAAACGACTTTTTCAAAAAACAAAAAGAGCATATTCTCATGGTTGTATAAGAGTATCTAAACCTGTAAAACTATTTGAAACTATTGCTTCATTTAATAATATAGATTTAAATAAATCTAAAAAGATTTTAAAAGGAAAAACTAAAGTACAAATTAATATTGAAAATGTAGTACCTGTTTATATTATATATCTAACAGCAGGATATAGTGAAAAAAATAAAGAAGTTGAGTTTAGAAATGATGTTTATGGTTATGATAAGATACAAAAGAGAGTCGATTAGTCTTTTATCTTAAATTAATCTTAAATTAAAAATTTACTTGACAACTTAAGTATTTATTTAGTATAATTCCTAAGTTATATAAAAAAAGTTATTATAACAAAAGGAATTTATTATGAAAAAATGTATTATAATTTTATTACTACTATTACCTCTTACTATGGTTTATGCTAAGGCTACAATATATCACCTTAATATAGATAAAAGAGTAACACTAAAACATGATATTTTTTATTATGCAAATAAAAAAGGAAATCCAAAAGCTCAATATGATTTAGCTATGAAATATAAAAAAGGTATAGATACACCAGTTAATTTAAAAAAGGCTTTCTACTATTTCCATAAATCTGCTACCAAAAATTATGCTCCTGCCCAATATCAATTAGGAATAGCTTTTAGAAGAGGTTTAGGAATAAAACCAAATCAAGAGTTAGCAAGATATTGGATTAGAAAATCTGCAAAAAATAGATATACAAATGCTATAAATATCTTTAAAAGATACTACTCACATAAAATGCCTATTAAACAATTTAGATTTCAAACTATTGCTTCAAGATAGTATAGAACTTATTTGATATAATTCTTCTAATTAAAAAAGGAAGAAGGATTTATCAAATGAAAGATTTATCTAAAGAGTATGCTCTTTTTGTTACAATTATCTCACTTATAATCTTTAGCATTTATGAACATACATTAGCCCATAGTAGCATAGGAAATATTATAGGATTTATAATACTCTTTGCTATAATTATTTACGCTTCACTTAGCGTTGCACATCATGCTGAGCTATTAGCTGAAAGGTTTGGAGAACCTTATGGTACACTTATTTTAACAATGAGTGCAGTAACTGTTGAGGTTATGATTATTGCTATAATGATGTTACACTCACACAACCCTCTTCTAGCAAGGGATACTATATATTCAGCTATAATGTTAGATATAAATGGTCTTTTGGGAGTATCAGCTATTATTGGTGGTATTAAATTTGGAGAACAGCCATATAATATAGACTCTTCAAACTCTTATCTATCTATGTTACTTGTAGCTATTGGTTTATCTATGATACTTCCTCAATTTGTAGATGCTGAACATAAAGATATTTTTATGTGGTTTATAGTTTTTGTATTTATTGCTTTATATTTAGTTTTTACAAAAATACAGTTAAAAAATCATAAATACTTTTTTGAATATATACCAAATAGTAACTCTTCTAGTAGTGAGTCTCATACAAATTTTAATATAAATCCTTGGTATCATGCAGCTCTTTTATTTATTTATATTATTTTAATTGGATTTTTATCTGAAATTTTAGCAGTCTTTATGGATAATAACTTAAAAGAGTTAGGACTTCCTCTCGCTTTAGGTGCTGTAGGAGTTGCAATTATTTCAGCTTCACCAGAACTTATAGTAGCTATTCGTTCAGCACTTAATAATAAAATGCAAACAGTTATAAATATTGCTTTAGGTGCATCTTTGGCTACTATTTTACTTACTGTTCCTGCTGTTATTATTATTAGTATGTTTTCAGGATTACATATAGAATTAGCTCTTTCTCCAATACAAGAACTTCTTTTAGGTTTAACTATTCTTGTAAGTATTGTGAATTTTAATGATGGAGAGACAAATATGTTAGAGGGTTTTTTACATTTTATACTTTTTGTAGTATTTGCATTTGTACTATTTTTATAAGAAGATACCCCTTTTGGGGTATTAAGTGTTAAAATTAAGCAGTTTCTGTATCAATAATTTCAGGTTTAACTTCTAACTGTTTAGGTTTAGTCTCTTCATAAGTAACCATTGTACCTATAACTCGTCCACCCTCTTCAGTTTTAATATTTTTAACAGTAATTTCACCTTGAACAAATCCATTTCTACCAACTTCTAGTAGCTCGGAAGCTGTAATTTTACCATCTATTTTACCATTTACAACAACTTTTTTACTCTCTAGTCTTTCAGTTGTTACTTTTCCATCATGACCTACTTCAATTGTATCATCAGAGTGAACTTTACCATCAACTACACCATGAATTACAACTTTTCTACTCTGAATAGTATTAGCTTTAACTTTACCCTCTTTAGAGATTGTAACTATGTTTTTAGAGACTATATCTCCAATTACTGCACCACTAATTAAAAGGTTTTCTGTTTCGATTTTATTAGAAACTCTTCCAGTTCTTCTAATCTCTAAATCATCACAATATATCTCACCTTTGAGTTCACCTTCAATTGCTACAGTTTCAGCTTTTATAATACCATTTACTGTACCAGTTTTTCCTATTGTTACATTTGCAATTGTAATATTACCTTCTAGCATACCATCAATTTGAACAAAGTCACTACCACTAATATTACCTTCTACTTTAATACCTTTTGATATAACTGTTGACGCATTTGGTTTTGTTGGTTTTGGTTTCTCTTTTTGCATAACTTCTACCTCTTTTTTGGGTGTATCCTGAACTTTATCATTTTTTCTAAAAAATGCCATATCTTTCCCCTTTCAAATTTAAATGTTTTTATATGACAATAATAACCAATAGTAGCTTAGTAAGTTGAGAATATAAGTAGATAGTTATATTTTTTTTAACTCTTTCTTTAAAACAAGAAAAAATATGTTCTTTTTTGTTTTAATAAATTAAGTTTTTATTAAGTTCTAAACTTTAAATCAATTTCGATATAATACGCGACTCATTCTCTATGAGATACACTTATCGAAAGGATAAAATATGCCAAAAATGAAAAGCGTTAAAGGTGCTGTAAAGCGTTTTAAAGTTAAAAAAAGTGGTAAAATAAAAAGAGGAACTGCTTTTAGAAGTCATATTCTAACAAAGGTTGATGGTGGTCATCACCGTGCAAATAGAAAAGCAAAATATGTCAGTAAAGCAGATAGAACTAATATTAAAGAGATGATTGTTTAAGTTAATAATTTAAACAGTTTAACAAAAGCTACTCCTAATATATTTAGGACAAGTTCAAGTATAACACTTGACACCTATTCTTAAAAAAGACATGGTAAAGGAAACTTAATGAGAGTAAAAACAGGTACAGTAAGAAGAAGAAGACATAAAAAACTTTTAAAACAGGCTAGAGGTTTCTATAGTGGAAGAAGAAAACACTTTAGAAAAGCTAAAGAGCAGTTAGAACGCTCAATGGTATATGCTTATAGAGACAGAAGACAAAAAAAGAGAGATTTTAGAAGACTTTGGATTGTAAGAATTAATGCAGCTGCAAGACTTAATGATATGAACTACTCTACATTTATGCACGGACTTAAACTAGCTAATATTGAATTAGATAGAAAAATTTTAGCTGATATGGCTATGAATGCACCAGAAGCATTTACAAAAGTAGCAGAAGCTTCAAAAACTGCACTTTCGGCATAATTTATCTATAACACCATTTAAATGGTGTTACAGAATGTGACAAAAAAAATCATTTTTATTTTTTTTGATGAAAAGTTCTATTTTTTTATTTTTATCAGATACAAAAAGTAACATTCCTTTAAATTTTCTTAAATTGCTATTACTTATATCTATTATTCGAAATATTGTATGATAATATAATCTAAAATTATTAGAAGAGGTTATATTTTATGAAAAAAACTGTTATACTACTTATCCTATTTGTCTCCGTAATATATGGAAAAAATCCAATAGCAATTGTTAAATCAACTGTAGGCAGAGTTGAAATAAAACGACAAAATAGAGTTATGCAGATAAAAATTGGGGCTATTTTAGAAAAAGGAGATATTATTATGACTAAAGGTCAAAGTAATATAGGTATTATATTTGATGATGGTAGCCGTTTATCACTTGGAGAAAACAGTGTTTTTAATATAAATAGATTTACTTTTAAACCCAATCAAAATAGATATAATATTGATTTAAAACTCTCAAAAGGAAAAGCCCTTTTTAATTCAGGAAAAATTGGAAAATTAGCTCCAAAAGCTGTTAAGTTTAGAATACCAGAGGGTGTAATAGGTATTCGTGGAACAGAATTTTTAGTGGAGGTAAAATAGAATGTTTAATAGATTTATATTAATATTATTTATAGCAGTTATCTCTTTTACAGGCTGTGCATCTAAAAAGAGTCTTATAATTCTTTCTGATAATGGAAAAAGACACAATACAATTATTATTACAACCAGTAAAGGTAGTACGGAGGTAAATAAAGTTGGAGGTGTAGTTACCTTAACAAGTAAAAATGATATACCAAAAGTTAATAAAATTATCTCTAAAGAGGAGATAAGAGCTAAATTTAATAATCTATATTCTGCAATTCCCAAAAAACCAATTGTATATATAGTCTCTTTTAAAACAGGTTCATTAGAGTTAACAGATAAATCTAAAAAGATTTTTAATAAAGCATTAAAGAGTATAGAAAATCGTTCTCCATGTATTGTTGATATTATTGGACATACTGATACAACAGGAAGCTCTAATATGAATATGAAATTATCTTTAAATAGAGCAAATCTTATTAAATCTATTATTAGAAAAAAGCGTTTAAATATAGTCTCTTTAGTTGCTAAAGGTTATGGAGATAAAGTACTTTTAGTAAAAACCAAAAAGAATGTATCAGAAGAGAGAAATAGAAATGTAGAGATTTTTATAAAGTGATTTATGATTAGAAATGTTAATTATGCTTTTATTATTATGTTTTTACTATTTTTTCATTTTCATTTCTACTCTACTCACTTTATAAAAAAGATTGATTATACCTTTTATGACTTTTTAACTATATTTATTAATAAAAAAAATATAGTTCAAAAAAGTAATGCCTCTACTGTTATTGTTGATATAGATGAGAGAAGTTTAGAGTATTTTGGGCAGTGGCCATGGCCTAGAATTATTGATGCAGAGCTTATTAATAAGATAAATTCAATGTACCCATCTGCTATAGCAATAAATATACTATTTCCAGAGTTAGATAGAACTTCACCTAAAGCTATTGAGGATTTTTATAATAAATTTTTTGATTTAAAAGTTAATTTTAGTTCATCTTCTTTAATTATAAAAGATAATGATGATTTTTTAACAAAAGCTGTAAAAAGTGCAAATGGAGTATTATCAATATATTTTAGTAACTATTCAAACAGTAGTAAAAATTGTGAAGAGTTATCCTATAAAAACAATCTTTTATCTTACATATCAACTTCACTAAACGCCCCTTATATTCTATGTAACCATAAAAGACTTCAAAATAGTGTTAAAGATTTTGGATTTATAAACGCCTCTGCTGATAGTGATGGTATATTTAGAAGATTAAATCTATTTATATCTCATAATAGTAATATTTTTCCATCTTTTGGTCTAGCTACACTTTTAAGTATTGATAATAATATAGAGATTATAAAAAAAAACCAATTTAAACTTCTTAATCATAAAATAAAGATGGATTTAGATAGTAGTGTTTTAATAGATTTTCATACTCCTACACCAAAAGTTATATCTGTAGTTGATATTATTGATGGAAGAGTAACAGCAAAAGATTTTCAAGGTAAAATAGTAATAATTGGTTCTTCTGTAATTGGATTAAATCCTACATATAGAATATCTAATAATAAACAGATTTCAAGTAGTATGATACACGCTTTTTTAATTGAGAATATATTAAAAGAGTCTCTTCATACTCAACCTAAAATTTATAAACAGATAAATATATTTATCTCTCTATTTCTATCTTTTTTAGTGCTTATTCTACTTTTTAATAGATTATATATCTATATTTTTATTCTATTTTTTACTATTATAGTTGTCTCTTTTTTATATATACTCTTCTTTTATGTAAATGGAATTTATGTATCTATTGGTTATTTTTGGTCTCCTTTTATAATATACTTTTTTACTATTACTCTATTTTTTATTATTATTAATGCTAAAGATAAAAATAAATTTTATAAAGAGTTAATGGAGTCTCACTCCTCTACAGTTGAGAGTATTGCTTTAATATCAGCAATTAGAGATGATGAGACAGGGGAACATTTAAAAAGAACTAAAATATATATCAAAGAGTTAGCAGAGTATCTTCTTAGCCAAAAACAATATACCAATATTTTAAATGAGAGATATATAGACCTTATATATCAAGCAGCACCTCTTCATGATATAGGAAAGTTAGGAATTCCTGATAGTATATTAAAAAAACCAGCTAAATTAACAAAAGAGGAGTATGAGATTATGAAACAGCACCCAGTTTTAGCTAAAAATGCTATAGAAAAGGCTATGAGATATTATGATAAAAACTCTTTCTTAAATATTGCATATAATATAGCATATTATCATCATGAAAGATGGAATGGAAAAGGTTATCCTGTTGGATTAAAAGGTGATGAGATACCACTTGAAGCACAACTTATGGCAATTGCTGATGTGTATGATGCTTTAGTTACAAAGAGATGCTATAAAGATAGCTTTGGTTTTGAAGAGGCAGAAGAGATTATTATTAGTGGTTCTGGAACTGATTATAATCCTATTATTATTGATGCTTTTAAAGTATTACGATATAGATTTAGAGATATCTCCAGAGAGTATAGAGATGGTTATAGTGATGCGTAAGCACTACTAGAGTTAACTACTCTCTCACCTCGAAGAAATCTTCTTTTATAGAAAGGTTTTTTATTAAAAGATGTAATAATCACTTTTTTCTTTGCTGAAGATGCGTGTATAAATTTATTATTTCCAATATAAATCCCTACATGATTTACTTTTCCTCTAAATTTATGTTCTGTATCAAAAAATACTAAATCACCTTTTTGAAGCTCATTAAAAGATACTTTTATACCAACTTTAGCTTGATGACCTGAATATCTTGGTATGGTTATACCATTTTTCTTATATACATATTTAGTAAAACCTGAACAGTCAAAACAGTTTGGTCCATTTGCAGCCCATACATATTTTGTACCTATAAAAGTTTTTGCTGTTTCTATAATCTCATCTTCTTTAGTTAAAGTACTCCAACCATCTTCAATCTCTGCAATAGTTGTAGGTGTAATATCCTCAACATTACTATCCTCTTCATACTCTATAATTTCTGTTAATTCACCACTTGGTCTAAGAGGTTCATTTTCACTTAGTAGTATGTAATTTGAGTTATTGGTATCTAAGAGGGAGGAGGAGTTATCTTCAATATTTTCAGCTAAAAGTATCTCTTTGGGGTTCTCATTTGGTTTGAGTGTTATGTTTCTATCTGCTGACTTAGATGGAGCAATCTTTGAGACATTATCTTGCGTACAACCTGTTTGAAGAAGTGGTATAATAACCAACGCAAGAGAAATTTTCTTGATTTTTCTCATGTATAAAAGTTTCCTTAAAATAGTTTTTTTTTAACAACAAATGAGCTGTAGTGTTTAAAAATTTACATAAAAATTGTGTAGAAATTGTGTAGAGTTATGTAGAAATAGTAATCTAAATTACATTTTTTATGATATAATTGAAGAAAAAATAGGAGATTTCCATGTTAAGAAAAATAAGACAATTCCCGATTTTTGGGCTTTTATTTATACTTTTGGGGTGTGCTAATAGCAATAATAATCATATTGATGAAGATAATAAAACAAAATTAATAAAAACAGAATTAATTAATAAAAAAATAGACAAAAATAGTACTAAAGAGACGATTGAAGAGACTTTTTTAAATGAAATGGGCTTTAACTTTAAGAATGAAAAGATAATTATAGATTTAAACAAAACAAAAAGTCTCTTTTCAAAAATAACAAATAAGATGGAAGAAAAGGTTAAAGAGATAGAAGATATTAATATAAGTAAAGAAAGTGGTGTTGTAGTTACAGAAGATAAAGTGGATATAGATTTAAATAGTACTAAAAATTTACTAAATAGTATCTCTTCACTATTTAAAAATATTATTTCAGATATAAATAGTACTCTTAAGTAAATCTTTATAATGACAAAATATATATCTATTTCAACCCCATTAATAGAAAATAGTAAAAACTTTTTAAATATAGAAAAAATTACATTAAAAAGTTTTATATATATATTTAAAAGAGCTACTTTTGTAGGTTGGGGTAGAAAAAAATCTGGTCTTTGGGCTGTAGCTTTTAGTAAATTAACAGGAAATAAATTTTTACTTTTAGAAGATGGATTTATTCGCTCATTTGGTTTAGGAGTTGAAGGAAGTCCTAGTTTTTCTATAGTAAAAGATAATATAGGAATATATTATGATACTACAACTCCCTCTAGGTTAGAGAATATATTAAATAGTTATGATTTTAAAAATAGTAAAGAGTTAATGAAAAAAGCTAAAGAGGCAAAAGAGAAGATAATAGAGTATAAAATATCTAAATATAATAGTTTTGAAAATATAGATTTAAACTATTTAGATAATGGTAAAAAAAAGGTTCTAATTATAGCTCAAACAGCAGGTGATAGCTCTTTAAAATATGGATTAGGAGATAGATTTACAACTAAAGAGATAATAGAGAGTGCTATAGCAGATAATAGTGGATATGAGATATATATTAAAATTCACCCAGATGTTCTTTGTGGAAAAAAGAGTTCAGATATTAACCCAAAAGATATTCCAAAAGAGTGTTTTATTTTAAAAGATAATGCTAACCCTTTGGAATTACTTAAATATTTTGATAAGATTTATACTAAAACTTCAGGTATGGGAATGGAGGCACTTCTACTTAATAAAGAGGTTCACTGTTATGGTATGCCTTTTTATGCAGGTTGGGGAGTAACTAAAGATAGACTAAAATGTAAAAGAAGAGAGAGAATATGCACAGTTGATGAGATATTTGCAGGTTCTTATATATTATATACAGAATATTTTAACCCTTTTACAAAGAAAAAATCAGATATTATTGATATAATTAGATATATTAAAGAAAACTAAGGGTTATACTATGAAATTATATTTTAAAATAGTTATGTTTTTGCCATTAATAACTAGCTATATAATTGCTGATAGCTATGCACTATTTAATAATCCATTAGGTAGTAAGGTAGAGCAAAAAAGAATTATTGACCATATTATAGGTCTAATTAGCAATACTCCAGCAAAAGAGATAATTAGTGCAGGGTTGTATAGTTTTGATGATAAAAGGGTAGCTAAAGCACTATTAAAAGCAAGGAAAAGAGGTGTTAAAATACAAATTGCTATTGATAGATTTGGAGAACACTATAAAGAAAATAAAAAAAGAATTGATAAAGGTAGATATGAAAATAGAGTAGTTGTTAATATGCTAAAAGATAAAATAGATAAATTAACTATTTGTGGAGATAATAGAGATAAAAGCATACAGAGTTGTATATCAGATAAAAAGAACTCAATTCAACATGAGAAATATTTTCTATTTTCAAAAACTTTTCACCCAACTACACATAAAGAGATGGATAATACTGTTTTAGTTACCTCATCTAATATGACAAATACAGCCCAATATATTCAATGGAACGATGCTTTTATCTCTTATGGAGATAAAGATGGGTGGTATAAACCTTGGTATGATAATTTTCAAAAACAGTTAAATCAAAATCGCAATAGTAGCTATTTTAATCCTAAACTATCTTCTGGTTATTTTGAGTCTAATAGAACAGGATATGAAGCATATTTTTCTCCAAGCAGTAAACAGGATATTTTTGCCTCACTTCTAAAAAAGGTAAAAGGTAGTAAAGATGGAGAGTGCAGTTTACTACTAAACGAGGCATATTTTACAAACTATAGAAAAAAAGTAGCTAATGAGCTAATAAGAATTAAAAAGAGTGGTTGTGCTGTTAAAGTTTTAGTATCAAAGCCTAAAATGTTTGGTAAAAAAATCCGTAAAAAGTTAGCAAATGCAGGAATAGAATATAAATATTTAAGAAATAAAAAACAATATACTCACCATAAATTTATTTTATATAAAGGTGATTATGATAATAGAAAAGCTCAAAATATAGTTTGGTTAGGTTCTCATAATCTAACAGATGATGCTAATAGACTTAATGATGAAGTGATTGTAAAAGTAGCAGAAAAACATATATTTTATGCCTATAAAAAACATTTTGATAACTGTTGGAAGGTATCTGGAAGTTGAGTTATATTTTTTATGATATAATCTATATTAAAAAAAAGAGATATTTATGATAAGATTACTTTTACTACTAACACCTATAATGCTTTTAGCAAAAGTTCACTATGCCCAAGTTGAACCTTTTGAGACTACTACTCTTAAATCAGCTGTATCTGCACAAGTAGTTAAAGCAGATATATCTTTAGAGGGTAAAAGAGTAAAAAATAGTCTAATTATAGAGCTTGATAATAAATTAGATAAAATTAAATTAACATCAGATAGAGAAGCTATTAAATTGATTAAGAGAATGATTTCTATAAATCAAAATACTCTATCTTCTCTTTTAAAATCATTAGAGAGACAAGAGGCGTATTATAATAGAATAAAGAGTATATCAACTGTATCTATAACTCAAAAAGATAAAGCATTCTATAGTTTTATTAATGCAAAAACTCAATATCTAAGTGTAAAAGAGAAAATAGAGTCTTTAAAAAAACAGAAACTTGACCTATTATATAATATAAATAGATTACAAGATAGTATTTCTAAAAAATCAATACGAATTAAAAATAGATTTTTAGATAAACTTTTAGTACATAAAGGTGATTTTGTAAATATGGGTGTTGCATTAGCTGTAATAAAAGATTTAACAAAAGCAAAACTTGTTATTTTTTTAGAAGAAGATGAACTAAAAGATATAAAATCAAAAAAAATCTATATAGATAATAAAAAGACAAATTATACTATATCTAAAATATGGTCTGTAACTGATAATAAATTTATATCTGCTTATAGAGCTGAAATTATTATTAAAAACCCTAAAGAGCATTTTTCAAAACTTTTAAAGGTTGAGTTTAAATAAAAGGGTTAACTGTGTTAACCCTCTCTATAGGCTCTTGATTAATAAAAGCTAAATACTATTTTAATACAGAGTTTTGGAAAAGTTGCATAATCTCACCTAATATAAATATTTTAAAATTATATCAGAAATAAGATACTATTATAGAGACTATATTTATGGGCTTTACTTTTTTAACTATTTTTTTTTGATATAATCCTACTTATATTTTCCAAATTAATCTCAATTTTACTACTTTTAAGTTAGATAGAGTATTCTTTGGGAAAAGATAAATTAAATAGCAGGATTTTAATATGATAAAAGTAGGAATTGTAGGAAGTACAGGACGAATGGGTGAACACCTTATTAAAAATGTATTAGAAGATAAAGCACTTGATTTAAGTGTATTACATGTTTTTGATGAGTTAAAGGTATCTATTCCTGATACTGTTTTAGTTACTAATAGTATGGAAGTTGTGCTAGAAAATAGTGATGTCATCATAGACTTCTCTGCACCTATTGCTACACAAGATTTATGCGAAAATGCACTTAAAAACCCTACACCATTAGTAATAGCAACAACAGGTTTTACAGAGCATCAACAAAATCTTTTAATAGAAGCCTCTAAAGAGATGCCAATTCTCTACTCTTCTAATATGTCAGCAGGTATTGCACTTTTAAAACAGTTAGTAGAGCAGGTATCGGCAACTTTAAAAGATTTTGATATAGAGATAGTAGAACAGCACCATAGACATAAAGTTGATGCACCAAGTGGTACGGCTCTAACTTTAGGAGAGTTTGCAGCTAAAGGTAGAGGATTAGATTTAGATAGTGTTAGAATATCCGGAAGAGATGGACAGATTGGTGCAAGAAGCAAAGACGAGATAGCAGTTATGGCTCTTCGTGGTGGAGATATAGTTGGACGACACACAGTTGGATTTTATAATGATGGTGAGTTTTTAGAGCTAAACCATACAGCTACAAGTAGAGAGACTTTCTCAAAAGGTGCAATTAGAGCATCTAAATGGGTGGTAAATCAGAAAAGTGGTCTATACTCAATAAATGACTGCTTAGGAATATAGTATGTGCGCTATTGTTGGGGTATATGGCGATGAGAATTCTGCAAAGATTGCATATTATGCACTCTTTTCAATGCAACATAGAGGACAAGAGTCAACAGGAATATCATCGGCAGATGGAGAGAGAATTCGTCTTATAAAAAAACGGGGTTTAGTAACAGAAGTTTTTGATGAAGATACTTTAAAAAAGCTAGATGGTTGTTGTGCTATTGGACATAACCGATACTCCACAGCAGGAGATGACTCTATTTTAGATGCACAACCTGTTTTTGCCAAATATAAATTAGGTGAAATCTCTGTAGCTCATAATGGAAACTTAGTAAATAAGTATGAGGTTAGAAATAGACTTATAAATAGAGGTGCAATTTTCCAAACAGGAATGGATACAGAAAATATAGTTCATCTAATAGCTAAAAGTCAAGAGGATAAACTAGAAGCTCGTATTAAAGATATGCTTAAAAAAATAGAGGGTGCTTACTGTTTAGCTATTCAGAGTCGTGGAAAGATGTTTGTTATTCGTGATAAATTTGGAATTAGACCTCTTAGCCTTGGAAAACTTAAAAATGGTACTTGGATAGTTGCAAGTGAAACTTGTGCATTTGATTTAGTTGGAGCTGAATTTATTAGAGATGTTCGCCCAGGTGAGATGTTAACTTTTGAACAAGGAAAAGAGCCATTTTCAGAGCAGATTTTTGAACCAGATTATCACCCTTGTGCATTTGAGTATATTTATTTTGCTAGACCTGATTCTATTATAGATAATAAAAATGTATATAGTATGCGTTTAAAAATGGGCAGACAGTTAGCAAAAGAGACACCTGCTGATATTGATTTAGTTTTACCTGTTCCAGACTCTGGAGTAGCAGCAGCTAGAGGATTTGCTGAAGGGTTAGGAGTTCCTTTTGAAATGGGAATAGTTAGAAACCACTATGTGGGAAGAACTTTTATAGAACCAACCCAAGAGATTAGAGAGCTAAAGGTAAAACTAAAACTATCTCCTATTAGAGGGTTAATAGAGGGAAAAAGAGTAGCAATAGTTGATGACTCATTAGTTAGAGGTACAACATCTAAACAGATAGTAAAGATGTTAAAAGAGGCAGGTGCAACAGAAGTTCACATGCGTATAGCTGCACCTGAAATTAAATATCCTTGTAGATATGGAATTGATACTCCTACAAAAGAGGAACTAATTTCTACTAAATATACTCCTAAAGAGATAGCAAAAGAGATGAATGCAGACTCTTTAGGCTTTTTATCTATAGAGGGTTTAAAATCTTCACTTGGGAAAGATAGAGACTACTCATTAGTTAGTTTTGATGGAAACTATTTTGCAGGTGGAAGTGAAAATAGTCCTGATTGTAAAGATTGCGATTAATTTTAAAGATGGTGATTTGTATCACCTCTTTTTAATCTTCTAGTTTTAATAAATAGTATAAAAAGAAGCAAAGCTGTAAATATAAGTAGAGAGTTTCCTATAAAATCATGAGCTAAAGAGAAGTTACTTTTACTTTGAAGCACTACTTTTGTTATAAGCCATATTCTAAAAATATTTATAGAAACAATAGTAATATATCCATATATAATCCATTTTAATTTATGTTGTAAAGATGAAGGAAAAGCAATAATAGAGGCTAAAAAGAAAAGATAAGGAATTAATCCATTACAATCTTTTTCTATAATTAAACTATAGTGTGAGTCTATTATAATTTTATCTCCAATCATTTGATTAGTTGGAAGAGTTAATGATGTAAGGTATGATGTAAAATTGGTTTGAATAGAGTTTATTATATCTGCTATAGGAGATATATCAAAGTAAAATATAGCAAATAGTAAAATTATATTAAACCAATAGAAAATTAAAAATTTTTTCATTATATTTTTGCTGGTACAAACTCATGGTGTTTTCTATTTTCAGCATCTTTACTTAACTGTGTTGGACTCATTAGTTTTATTTTTGGACGAGCTTTTGATATATTTTGTATCATAAAAGTTTGAACATCTTGTCCTGTTGGTTCTATTATAAATAGTATTTTATCCTTTTTTTTACTTCTATATGCTGTAAAAAGTTCTATATTTTTAGATATTTTATCAATTTCAACTTTCTCATCTTCTCTTAGAGGTAGTTTATAATCTATTCCTTCTATACGAAGTAGAGTATTATCCTCTTTATATACTAACCATGCCACTTTAGCACTATATAAACCATATAGAGAGTGTTTTGTTTTATTTATAATAACTCTATAAAAATTTTTATCTCTATTCTCAATGGTAATATTACTATCTGATTGTAATAAATCTATATATAGAGTTTTTGCACCCTTCATACTATCTGAACTTCTCTCTAAATAGTGAAAAAGATTTTTATTAGAGGCTCTTAATATATCAGCACTTCTATATAATGCCATTAATACTAATGAGAGTAGCATTATAGATATAAGCACCTCCAATAGAGTAAACCCTCTTTTTAAATTCTTAATTTTCAATTCTAAATTCTCAATTATTTTAATCTTCCATAATCCCAATACGAACAGCCTCTTCATAAGAGGTCTCTCCATTAATTAGCATCTCTTTTAATTTATCTGCAATAGTTATCATTCCAGCTCTTTTAACACCCATTCTTATTTGATGGTCATTTAATCCATCTTTCATCATGGTTTTTACATCATCATTCATAATAAAGAGTTCACCAACAGCTCTTCTTCCTTTATATCCTGTATAGTCACACTCTTTACACCCTTTGGCTGTATAAAAAGTTATATCTGTGGGTAAATTTAACTCATCTATAACTGTTGGAGATAGTTTAGTCTCTTCTTTACAAGAAGGACATAATACTCTTGTAAGTCTTTGAGCTAAAACACCTAAAAGTGTAGAAGAGATTAAAAACTCCTCTATTCCCATATCCATAAGACGACTAAGTGCAGAGGTAGCATCATTTGTGTGAAGTGTTGATAGCATAAGGTGACCTGTTAAGGCTGAACGAAGAGCAATATCGGCTGTTTCACTATCTCTAATCTCTCCTACCATTATAATATCTGGGTCTTGTCTAAGTATAGAACGAAGTCCAGCTGCAAAGGTTAGTCCTACTTTTGCATTTACTTGAATTTGATTTACATTTTCAGCATTATATTCAACTGGGTCTTCTACTGTAATAATATTTTTATCTGGTGTTGCTATATGTTGCAGACATGCGTGAAGAGTTGTTGATTTTCCTGAACCTGTAGGACCTGTTACAAGTATCATACCATGTGGGTGGGTTAATAATCTATTTAAATCTTTTGTTAACTGTTCTGAAAATCCTAAACTTTGAAGAGTTGGAATATTTTCGCTCTGCATAAGCATTCTCATAACAACTCTTTCACCATAATATGTAGGCAGAACTGAAACCCTAATATCTAAAGTCTTACCTGCAATAGTAACTTGAGTTCTACCATCTTGTGGAACTCTCTTTTCTGATATATCTAAATTTGATATAACTTTAATTCTTGATATAACTAGACCTGTAATATTTTTATCTATATCAAGGTGTTTTTTTAATGCTCCATCAATTCTAAGTCTAACTTCACCCTTTTTCTCTAGTGTCTCAATATGAATATCAGATGCACCCTTTTTTATGGCTTGGAAAAATAGAGAGTTAACAAGCTTTACAACAGGAGCTGACTCTTCATTTGATAGTAAATCTTGTGAATTTCGTATAAAGTCAAGTAAATCAGACTCAACCTCAATAATATCATCTCCACTTTCAGTTGAAATCGAGTCAAAATCACTACCTGTTTTAATCTCTAAAAACTTATTTTGTAATCTCTCAAAGCTATCTCTATCAACTTCTACTATAGGATAATCTATATCTAATTTAGATAAATGATTTAGTGCCATTGCCATATTTTTTTTATCAATTACTGTGCATTTCTTTCCTTGAACAAAAGCAAAAAGAAGATGATGTTTCATAGCCAAAGTATTATCAATCTCTTCACTCCAAAATGGTTCTAAGTCAATATTTTCAATAAATGGTAATCTAATCACTAAATGTAGTCCCTTCATCATACTCTATACCAGTATTTATTTGGTCTAAATTAATCTTTTTATTTGGTTGATTAATTGTATCTAAAATAGATTCACTTCTTATAGTATTATCCTCTTTGCTCTCTATATAAGAGTCATCTGTAATCTCTTTTGGTATTATAGGAGACTCTTCTACTTCGCTAGAGCTAGATATAGTCTCATATCTACTATCTTTTGATTTACTAGAGAATGTAACATGTTCTTTATTATCTTTCATACCAAGTCGTCTCTGTTCTAATTTATTTAATACAATTTTATTAAATTTCTCTTGAATAGAGTCTAACTCCTCTAAATGTTTTCTTAGAGTTACTAAATCTGTACTCTTTTTTACTATATATGGTGTAAGATATATTACAACATTAATTTTACTTTTAGCCTCACCTTGTGAAGTAAATAGTTTTCCTAAAATTGGAATGTCTCCTAAAATTGGAATTTTTGTAAAACTTTTTCCTGTTGATGTTTTAATTAATCCACCTAAAATAATAGTCTCTGCATTATTAACTATAGCATTTGTTTTAACTGACCGTTTAGTGGTGGTTGGTCTATCTGCTGATGCACCAGAACCGGGTAAAATATCTTCAATAGTTGTCTCAACCTCTAAAGATACTTTATTATTACTAGATAGTCTAGGTTTTACTTTTAAAGTTATACCTATATCTTCTCTACTGTAGTTATTAAGAACATTTGAACTTCCTTGTGTACTCTGTTGAGATTGAGTTAAAATAGATTGTGTTCTTCCTACATAGATAGTTGACTCTTTATTATTTGTACTTAGTACAGATGGCTCTGATAATATTTGTGCAGCACCATTCTGTTTTAAAAGGTCAAGACTTAAACCCATAGAGAAAATCTGTTTAATTCCACTCTCAAAAGAGAAATTACTTGTTGTCTCTCTACCTATTGGATTTCCTGCATCATTATAAACTGTTTTTGTACTACCTTGATTTAAAAAGCTCATAAGTTCTCCTGAAATCGCTAAAGGTGCAGCACCAGAGTTTGCAAGTAGCGAAAATACTCCTTTTGATGTAATTGCTCCCCCACTAAATCCATATTTTAATCCTATTTTTTCAGAAAGGTCGGTATTAACTTCTACAATTTTAGCTTTAATATATACTTGTGCTTTTTCTATATCTAAGGCATCTATAGTCTGTCTAATATTTGCAATTTGAGCCTTGTTTGCTAAGACTATTAGTGCATTTCTCTCTACATCACTAGCAATTACAGCTTTTTTAACCTTTTTATCTTTTTTTGGCAAAGGTGAACGGGGATTTCTTTTTACTGGAACTCTTGCCCCTTTTATTACTGCATGTATAGAACCACTTGAACCTAAATTCCCTGTCATTTGAGGCAGAAGTTTAGCTAAAATCTTTTCCATCTCTTCAACATTTGAGTTTTGAAGTGGAATAACATACATCTTTTGAATATCTTCATCTTCTCCTTTTACATCAAGCTCTCTAATATATCTAACTAACTTATTTATATTTCTGCTATTTCCAATTAAGATAATAGAGTTACTACTCTCATCTTTTAAAACAGATACCTTTTCACTTTTAATATCTTGCGGAAAAAGTGTTTTTGACATACTAAGAATATTTGGAAATACTGTTTTAACATAAGCATTTTGTAAAGTTACAACTCGACTTGTTTTTTTCTCTCCATGCTCTATTTTATCTATTAATTTTTTAACAGATTTTAGAGTTCTAGGATAAGCAGTAATAGCCAAAAGGTTATTATTTTTAAATGAAACAACTTTAGCACTTTTATGTAATAGTGGTTTTATTTTTGTTCTAATAACAGCTGCATTTACGCTATTTAATTTAAATATAACAGTCTCCATTGTACCACTATTTCTTCTACTTATACTACTTCTAACAGGTAACCCTTTTCCTGCAGCATCTGGGCTTCTTACAACTTGGTAGTAATCACCTTGATTTATTAGAGTCATCTTTTTACTCTCTAAAATAGCATTAGCAAGAGGAATTAGTTGACTCTTATCAATAGGTTTATTAGATACAAAATTTATTTTTCCTTTTATCTCTCCATCAATTAATATATTTTTACCAGTAATCTTACCAACCATTTTAATAAAATCACCAATCTCTAAATTTTTAAAATTTACATTGACTTTTTCTGCATAAGTAAAAAGGGTTAATATCATAATTAATCCCAATACTCTTTTAATGAATTTCATACTCTAACTCCATATCTTGATTATTTCTTGTTATACCTAGCGTTAGGCTATCTATATCTCCTATCTCTTTATAAAAAGAGAAAGCTGCGTTATAACTATTTAACTCTTGTCCATTAATAGATTTTAAAATATCGCCTCTTTTCAGACCTAACTTTTCAAAGTCACTACCTCTTTTTACAAAGTTTACTTTAAATCCATCTAAAATACCATCTGTTTTATGCTCTCCAATACCAACATCTTTCCATATTTTATCAATATCTTTAGTATAAGAGGTTAGTAGCCCTTTAGATACAATCTTACTCTCTCCATCACTACTTACTATTATCCCTTTATCTTTTAACTTATCTTTTATTTTCTGTTTAGTTGGTGTAGATTTAATCACCTTTATTGCATTAGGATTTTTAATAGTACTTCCTTCTAACATTAGTTTAAACTCTTTTCCACCCTTTTTAAATATTGCATAATCAGCTCCAGCTGATACTAATATAAAACCATCTATATCTTCACCTTTAGATAATACTTTTGTTTTATTTGCTTTTGAAACAGTTACTACTAAACTCTCTTTAGAATTATATAATGCTAAAAGTTTTATTCCTCTCATAGTAATAACAATAGGTGCTTTTTTAGGTTTTTTTACAGCTTGTATAGGTGCTGTTTTTGATTTATTTGCTAATTTTACACGATAATATAGAGGTTTTAATTTAGCTTTTTCAATATGCTCTACTCCTGAATTTGGCAAAAATAGTAAAGAGATGGTAAACCAAACTATTTTAACAACTATTATAATGGCTAATATAAAGACTATTTTAGAAAGAAGTTTATTAATTAAAAAATTTTTCATAATATAACCCCTTATCATCTTTTTTCAAAAAACCTCTAAATGAGTTAATATCTTTTGCTTTAACAACTCTTAAAAATATTTTATTCATATTTAAATATATACCACCTTTAATCTCCCCAAAAGAGCCAACTCCATCTATTGAAATTTTATAAGGTTTAAAAATGCTAAAAATAGTTGTAGCACTATTTATACTTTTTGGTACAATATTTTGTATAGCTTTATCGGTACTTACTTGCTCAATAGATAGTTTATTATATAGAAAAAATATATTTAAATCTAGTGATTTTATTTTAGCAACTTTAATGCCTTTTACAAAAATATCAGCATCTTTAATAGAAAGCCCCAAAAGATTATCACTAAATTTTTCATTACTTATAACAATACCATTTTTATGTAACTCTTTTTCTATTTTATAGTAAATCTCTTGCTTTGGAGCAAAAATTAGTAAGAAAAATAGAAATAGAAAAGAGCCACCAATCATCTTTTTTACCATTTGCATATTAACTCCACTCTATATTTCTCTTTACCTTGTTTATCTATTTTTAGTTTTACAATCTGAAAAGGGTTATTCATAATATGCTTTATAACACTATTTAGCTCTTTTATATTAAGTCCTTTATATTTTACAATAACCTTTTGACCTCTCTTTTTAAATGACTCTAGCTTATTTTTAGATACTATAGTTTTAAAAAGGTTAATTTTCTTTAAAATACTCTTACTTTTCCAAACCTTTTTAAGCTCTACTACTCTACTTATTTCACTAATAGATGACTCTATATCGGTCTTTTTATTTTTTACAAAACTATCTGCACTACTTTTATAAAAAATAGCATATATTACAAAAATAGAGGCAATAAAGACTATAAGTTCATTTTTAAATCTTTTTAATATCATTAAATTCATAGAACCCTCTCTACTCTAACTACACTACCCTCTTTTTTAGCTGTTAGATTTTTTTTAGTAGCATTGCTTATTATCTGATTTATAGTAGCCTTATTAGCTTCTATAACTGCTGATACTTTCTTTTCATCAACTGTTAACTCTTTTAAATGACTATTACTAGATAATAGTTTTGAAATATCTTCAATTGTATCTCGTTTAAGTCGCTCTATTTTATCTATTGGTTCATATTGAGCTAATATACTTTTTCGAATACGACTAGAGCTAAGTTTAGAGTTTTTTGATATTAGTAACTCCTCTTTCTCTTCGCTATCTGCTATTGAACTTTTAACCCTATTCCCCTCTAAGATAAAAATTGTACTTAAAATAGTAAGTAAAATAGTTATAGCCACAGTCTGCTTTAGTGGTATTAATGAACCAAAAGAGCTACCAATAGATATACCATGATTTAAAGATAAATCTTTTAAATCTAAATCTTTATAAATATATTTACTACCCATTAATCTTTTAGGTACTAATGCTACTATATTATCAATTGTTTTAAGAGCCGTTTTCTCTCCTAAATTTATTGCATTATCTAATTTATCTGATAACTCTTGAGCAAAAAATATTTTTCCAATTTGATATTTTTTTAACCCCCTACTTTCTAAAAATAAACTCATTTCATCTATATCATAGGCAAAAAAACACCAATACTCTTCACACTTATATACAAAAAATTGATACTCTTTGCTTTTATCTAAATAGTCATCAAAAAGAGATGGGGCTATCTGTTTAGCTTGATATGCAAATTTAACACCCAATTCCTCTTTTAAAAAGGTGTAAAATTGTGGTGTAAGTATTATATCAATATTTTCATTTGTTGTGATATTTGGCATATCTTTATGGACTAATAATCTTTTATTAGATTTCCCCATTAAACTCAAAATTTACGCTCCTTTCATCAGAATAATCAAAACTAAAGCTATAATATCTATCTCTATATGCATAACTCTCTTCACAATGCATGGCATTTAGAGCTTTTTGTGAAAAAAGTTTTTTATCGAAAGGCTCTGTTGTATCGTTTTGTGCTAAAAACTCTTTTAATGTCATTTTATCCTCTTCTAAATTTGTATCTACTATCCAATCATCTTTAACACTTTGTAGTGGAATATCAAATGCTATAGATATAAGTTCTGGTGAAATATATACTCCATCTATAAGAGCTTTATTAGTTACATCTATAAATATAAAATATTTATCCCATGGAACTTTAAAAACCTTAGCATCATCATATCTTAAACGATAGTCCAATAAAATATTATAAAATTCATTTTTAGATAGAATACCTTTTTGTTTACCTAATCTTGTTTTATATTCAAGATTTGGCATATCTTCACCATTTACTTTGGCTAATATAATCTCTTCTAATTTATTTGGCTCTTCTATCTCATATTTTTCCAATATATCTGCTAACACTTTTCTAGCCAACTCTAGCCGTTTTGGAATTTTTTTTGTAAACTCTTTATTAAGCCACTTAATAGGAATAGCTACTAAAAGTGGTGTGCATTTTAAATTTATATTAAATCCACTTTCATTCTCATTTAACATAAGTGGCAAGGTATATATCATCTCTATTTTTTTACTATCTACCTTTCCTTTTGGAAAAAATCTTTTTAAAATTTCGGTTGTATTTTTATATAAAAGATTTCCTTGTATAAGTGATGATACCTTTGAGGCATCTTTTTGTACCTTTTCAAGATATGAAAAAGATACGGCAACTATAGATAATATAGATGCTATTATTAAAAGTGTTATAAAAAGGGCAATACCTTTTTTTGTTTTATCCATTATAAAGCTCAATTCAAGTAAAATCGCTATTATTATAACTAAAATTAACTAAGGAATTTTAAATATGACTAAACTTTACAATACAACTGTAAAAAAAGAGGTGTTATCTAAAAATAACAAAAGAGAAAAAAAAGCTTTCTCTCTTATTGAGTTATTAGTTGTTATTCTTATTTTAGGTCTTTTAGTAGGTCTTGTTGCACCAAAAGTTATTGGTCAAGGTACACAAGCTCAAATAAAACTTACATGCACACAGATGGGTAGTATAAAAGAGGCACTAAAGATGTTTAAACTAGATAATGGTAAATATCCAGATACAGATGAAGGAATAGAAGCATTAGTATCTAATCCAGATGCAGAAAAGTATCCAAACTATTCAGGCTCTCCATATCTTGAAAAACTTCCAAAAGACCCATGGGGTAAATATTTTACTTATGTCAAAAATGGAAAAGATTTTAAAATTATTAGTTTAGGACCAGATAGAGCAGAGGGTGGAACTGACGAAGATGCTGATATTGAATTTCCAAAATGTAGCGATAGATAGATAGATTATTAAATTGAAAAAAGCTTTTACACTAATAGAGCTAATTATAGTTGTAATGATTATATCATTAGTTGGTTTTTTAGTATTTTCAGAAGCTGTTAAACAGACTAAAAGACCTGATAAATTAGACCCTTTAACACTATCATCAACACTTAAAAACTCTTTTTCTTATAGTGAGGATATAGAGTTTTTTTGTATTCAAAACTCTAAAGATTGCTATATAGCAAAAGGTGCTGATATTTTACCCTTTAAAGGAAATATTGATTTTGGTAATAATTTAGAGATTTATACTATTGATAAAAATAATCAATTAGTTCAAATAGAAGATTTTGGTAGAATAAAAGATAAAAAAATAACTTTTAGATATACCATATATGCCAATGGTAGTACAACACAACTTATACTATCTAATGATACAGCGGTTTACTATCTTCCAAGCTATTTTGGTGAACCTAAAAAAGTGGAAGATTTAGATAGTGCTAAAAAACTTTGGATAAAAGATGAGTATAATTTAAAAGATAGTGGGAATTACTATTAGTTCTATAGCTAAAATCAAATCTTATTAAGTACCTATCCAAAATTGATTTCATAAAAATATGATAAAATAACAGAATGAGAAAAGTAGAAGTATTAACAAAAGAAGAGAAACAAGAACTAGAGGCTATTAAAAAGAACTATCCAACATATACAGAAAGAGATAGAGCATCAGGAATACTATTAAGTTATAGAGGATATAGTCCAAAGGAGATAGCAGAAATATTTGAAATAAGTAGGAGAATGGTATATAATTGGTTAGATGAATTTACTACACTTTAGACAAAAAAATGAAAAATTAGGGAAGATATAAGCAAAAAGATGATTATTATGTTTTATCAAAATGCACATAATAATCATAGAAATTATACTACAAAGTATCAAATATAGAGATA
>Ga0256842_1000399_pt1 | contig 38057 bp, 28 predicted proteins | sample 4559240metaG_FD_185973 | JGI IMG/M metagenome (GOLD analysis project Ga0256842, IMG submission 185973) | Hydrothermal vent microbial communities from Guaymas Basin, Mexico - 4559-240 | ecosystem: Environmental > Aquatic > Marine > Hydrothermal vents | place: Mexico: Guaymas Basin | collected...
TTATTTCCTCGGCATTTCTAAACCTTCATTACCTACATCCAGCTATTATTGCCAATATTTTTATTCTACTAACTATTGTAGAAATACTCTCAAGTTATAGGCAGCCCAAAGTTTACAAAGCAAGTTTCAATTCAGGCTTTTTAATAGCAATGGCAGGCTTATTTTATGTCAATGCAAATTTCTTATTATTATTTATATTCATTAGTCTTTTAGTCTTACACAGCTTTAATTGGAGAGAATGGACTTCTGTAATTTTAGGATTTTCTACACCCTATTTAGTAACCATATTTATCTATTACTACACAGATAATTGGGTCAGTATAGAAATAATATCATCAGCAATAATACAATATCACAGTCCAAAATTAATTTGGCCTTATTCATACTATATTTTTAGTGGCATTCTATTACTCACAGGTATATTATCTATTTTTAAATTATCTTCCACATACTCTAACAATAAGATTAGCACACGTAATTATTTTAGCTTATTTGCTATTTTAGCTATTCTAATTGTAGGTATTTTCTTAGTAATACCATTTGCCTCGATAGAGTTAATTGTAATAGTCGCCATTCCTTTATCGTACTTACTAGCTAACTACTATCTTTCCCATGCTAACAAATGGGTTCAAGAAATATCTTTTATCTTTTTGCTCTCGGCATTCATTTTCTTTTATCTTCAAAAATATTTTGAACTTGGCGCTTAAACCTTATCTAAATAACACTAACATCGAAGTTGGCTTAGATGAAGCAGGAAGAGGATGTCTTGCTGGTCCAGTCGTTGCTGCAGCTGTTATATTACCCAAGAATTTTAATCATCCTCTTCTCGACGACTCAAAAAAACTATCTGAAAAGAAACGTAATGAACTTCGGCAAGTTATCGAAGAAAAAGCTTTAGCTTATGCAGTGGCTTTTGTTGATAATCATACAATAGATAAAATTAACATTCTGAATGCAAGCATATTAGCCATGCACAAGGCTATCGATAAACTCACTGTCAAATTCGATTTTCTATTGATAGATGGCAATCGTTTTAAAGCCTATAAAAAAGTCCCTCACGAATGCATAATAAAAGGAGATGGAAAATACCAATCTATTGCCGCTGCCTCAATTTTGGCCAAAACCTACCGTGACGAATACATCATTAAACTAGCAAAAAAATTCCCAGAATACCAGTGGCATCAAAATAAAGCCTACCCCACAAAGAAGCATATCGAAGCCATACTAGAGCACGGCACAACCCGTTACCATAGACGATCGTATCACATTAAAGCCTATCAACTTAGCTTAGATTTTTAATCCCTAATAATATTCAAGCTCCCCGTCCATATCGTGTATAAGTTGACTTTTCGTTGCCGAATTATATTATATAAAGATAAAATTCTGTAATAAAGTTCAATATTTCTTGTTTTACATTTGTATCGTTCAAGAAGAATCATTTACTAAATAAATATAGATATGAAAATTCGTTCCAATTTAGCCGTTAGTGAGAATGGCTTTGTATTCGATCCAAAAACAGGCGAAAGCTTTACTGTAAATAAGGTCGGTGTAGAAATCATCAATCAACTTAAAAAAACATCTGACTTAGATAAAGTCATGAAAAATATTGAGTCCAATTACGAAGTCGACCATTATACCCTAGAAAAAAGTATAACCGATTTTGTAAACATGATGCAAGAATTTAATCTTCTAGAGAATGAATAAACGCAAAATAACAGTAGCTGTAACAGGCTTAAACAATACGGATAATCCAGGTCCAGGTATTCCTGTTATTCGTGGTATTCTCGAAAGCGATTTTTTCGATGCCCGAATAATTGGTTTGGCATACGAAAATCTGGAGCCTGGCATATATATGGACATCGTTGATAAAGTATATAATGTACCATATCCTTCTACAGGAACCGATCAACTTTTAGCACGTATTGAGTATATTAATTCTGTTGAAAACATTGATGTTTTAATTCCTAATTTCGATGCCGAATTATATTCATTCATGAAAACTGAAGATAAGCTAAAAGCTATGGGAATACATACTTTTTTACCTACCATAGAGCAATTCGAAGAACGACATAAATCGAATTTACCTGAGTATGGTAAGAAATATAAGGTTGATGTGCCCAAAAGTAGAGCCATAACATCGATTTCTGAGCTATACACATTAAAACCAGATTTTCAGTTTCCATTTTTAGTAAAAGGGAAATTTTACGACGCTTATGTTTGCTACAACAACGAGCAAGCCACAACACAATTCAACAAATTATCCTCGAAATGGGGTTTGCCAATTATTATTCAAGAATTCGTTCACGGAACCGAAGTCAATGTCATAGCTCTTGGCGATGGTGAGGGGAATACAATTTCCGCTGTCCCAATGCGTAAACAATACATCACCGATAAAGGAAAAGCTTGGGGAGGTATTACCATTGATGATGAAGAAATGATGGAACTTACTAAACACATTATCAAAGAAACCAAATGGCGTGGAGGGATGGAGCTTGAGCTAATAAAAACTAATGATAATAAATACTTTCTGATAGAAATTAATCCTCGAATTCCTGCATGGGTATATTTAGCGGTTGGTGCAGGACAAAATATTCCTGAGGCCTTGTTAAAATTGGCTCTAGGTATTGATGTTAAAGCCTTTACCGACTACGAAGTAGGAAAAATGTTTGTCCGATATTCATACGATTTAATTACTGATATTAATACCTTTCAGCAACTTTCTGTAAACGGAGAACTATAATCAAAGATCAATATCTAGAATAGCATTGAAAAAGAATAATTGATAATCTCTCCAGAAAATAAAGGAGACATAAAATTAAAATACCATGAAAAAAATATTTGAACGCCCAATAATATCAAGAATACAAACAGGAATGCCAAATAAAATTGGTTTAAAGACAGAATATTTACCTATCAAAGATATTGATGAAGTACCTGTAAAAGACTTACTAAAAGAATATGGTTCGCCACTTTACGTGATGTCCGAGAAAACCATCCGCTCAGTATATCGTGAAGCTTATCAGGCATTTAGCACTCGATATCCCAAAATTCAATTTGCTTGGTCGTACAAAACCAACTACATGAATGCCGTTTGTAAAGTTTTTCATCAAGAAGGCTCATGGGCAGAAGTAGTATCTGGATTCGAATACGAAAAAGCTCTTAAGAATGGGGTTTCTGCTGAGAAAATTATTTTTAATGGCCCTGATAAATCTGAAGAAGATTTAAAATTAGCCATCAAAAATCAATCATTAATACATATCGACCACTTCGACGAACTTTACACTATCATTAAACTAACCGAAGAATTAGAAGAACGTCCTCAAGTTGCCATTCGTGTCAATATGGACACTGGTATTTTTCCACAATGGACCCGCTTTGGATTTAATTACGACAATGGAGAAGCTTGGGATGCTATTAACAGAATTATGATTTCTGGGAAAATGGATTTGATTGGGTTACACGCTCATATCGGTACTTATGTGATGGTTGCAAATGCTTACCGAATTGCAGGCACCAAGCTTTCGGACTTAGCTGTAAAAATTAAAAATAAATATAATACCGCACTCAGTTATATCGATTTTGGTGGTGGATTTGCTTCCAAAAATACTTTAAAAGGAGCATATTTACCAGGTTCAGATACAACACCTTCTTTCGACGAATATGCAGAAGCCATTACCTCATCTATCATTAATTCAGAAATTAATCCCGACGATTTACCAACAATTATTTTGGAAACAGGACGCGCTTTAATAGACGATGCTGGAAGTATTTTAGGAACTGTTTTAGCCAATAAACGTATGGCTGATGGTACCAAAACTTTAATCATCGATGTAGGAGTGAATATGTTATTTACCTCGTTCTGGTACGAGCATAAAATTACACCTGCCCAAGATTTTTCTCATCATACAGAAAATGCAAAAATATACGGCCCTCTTTGTATGAATATCGATGTTATTCGAGAAAACGTAGACTTACCTCCACTAAAAAAAGGCGACCAATTTGTTATTAGTAGGATTGGGGCCTACAATATGACACAATGGATGCAATTTATCACTTATCGTCCTAAGATTGTGATGATTGACGAAAGTAATAAAGCACATATTATTCGTAATAATGAAACACTAGAAAATATTACTCAGCTCGAATTAGTACCCGAACATTTGAAGAAATAAATAAATTATATTTGTAGAGGCGAAATAAAATTGCCTCTACAATATTAACAAATATGCAAATTCATAAATCAGACATAACAGCCTTTAACAAGGGAATCATCAACTCGTACGGACAAATATTCTTCTCTACGAAATATTGGTTTTCCTTTTTATTACTCATGGTTTCCTTCTTTGATCCATTAGCGGGTTTAGCAGGTCTAATATCAGTAGCAACAGCCAATAGTATTGCAATACTGTTTGGCTACAATCGGCTCTCTATTTTGTCTGGTCTCTATGGGTTCAACGCCCTTTTGGTCGGCTTGGGATTAGGCATTTATTTTAACTTTTCTATCGCCTTATTCTTTATTATTATCATCTCTGCAATACTAACATTATTCTTAAGTATAATGATGGAAGGCGTTCTCTATAAATACGCTCTACCCTTTCTTTCCATTCCCTTTCTACTTGCAATTTGGATGCTAAACCTAGCCGTTAGCGATTTTACTGCACTCGGGTTAAGTGAGCGAGGAATGTACACCCTAAATATGCTTTACGCCAATGGAGGATCAGATTTGGTCAATGCTTACCAATGGTGGGGAGATTTAGTGAATCATAATATTCTAACTACCTATTTTATTTCTCTTGGCGCTATCTTCTTTCAATACAATGTTTTAGCAGGAATAGTTATCGCCCTAGGATTACTTATCTTTTCAAGAATTGCCTTTTCGCTTTCGCTAATAGGTTATTTTTCTGCTTATTTCTTCTATTTACTAATTGGCTCCGATATTTCAAATGTCAGCTATATGTATATAGGGTTTAACTATATTCTAACTGCAATTGCAGTTGGTGGCTTTTTCATCATTCCAAGCAAAAGTTCCTATTTTTGGACTATTCTACTTATTCCTCTTGTTGCTATTCTAACAATAAGTTTAAATAAGGTTTTTGCAGTTTTCGGCATCTCTATGTATTCTTTACCATTCAATATTATTGTACTGCTCTTTATATATGTACTTAAGTTTAGAAATAAAAGAAAAACTGATTTAAACCCTGTGATAACACAAGAATTCTCTCCCGAAAAGAATCTATATTCATATCATAATTATAAAAATAGATTAGCATCTTGGTTCGAAAATATTCCTGTTCAATTACCTTTCTTTGGAGAGTGGACCGTATCACAAGCCCACAACGGAGATATTACTCACCAAGGAGATTGGCGACATGCTTGGGATTTTATTATTAAGACTGATGATGGTGAACAATATAGAAATTTAGGAGAAAAAGTCGAAGACTATTTTTGCTATGGCAAAGCGGTTTTAGCTGTTGCCGATGGTGTTGTCGAAGAAATTATTGATGATATTGAAGATAATAATATTGGTGACGTAAATCTTGAACAAAATTGGGGAAATACAATTGTAATAAGACATACCGCAACTCTTTTTTCAAAATTAAGTCATCTACAAGCGGGTAGTTATAAGGTTACAAAAGGAGAATATGTAAAATCTGGGCAACAATTAGCTAACTGTGGAAATACTGGGCGATCGCCATTTCCTCACTTACATTTCCAGATGCAAGCCACCCCTTTTATTGGCTCAAAAACAATAGAGTACCCTATTGCCACCTACTTCTCAAAAATTAATAATAAGTTAAAACTAAAACACTTTTCTATTCCTAGACAAAACGAACATTTATCTAGACCTATTCCAGAAAAGTTATTGCAAGTAGCTTTTAATTTTGTTCCCGGAAAAACGCTTATTTGGAAACTAGATAATACGAATAAAAATAGGGTTTGGGATGTTAAAGTGTCGGCCTTAAATCAGACATATTTAGAATGTGGCAAAAGTAAAAGTAGAGCCTTCTTCACTTATACCAATCATCTATTTTATTTTACAGGATTTACAGGCGATAAAACATCTTATTTATTCAAATTCTACTTATCTGCACAAAAAATACAAATGAGCTTTTTTGAAGAAATGAACTTCTCAGAGAAAATTCGTCCCAACGATGTTTATAAAGGCATTAACCTCTTCGTTCAGGATTTTATTGCTCCTTTTTACTTATGGTTAAAACCTAAATTCTTGATACAATATAGCAGTACAAAAAGTGGATTTACAAAACACAATATCACTTTAAATACTAAAATAGAAAAGCGTAACCACAAAAGCATTTTGCAAGCTAAAATAATAATAGGAAGTAAAGGAATCGAAGAAATAGTTTGGAATGATAATGAAAAATTAATAATGCAAACTTTAATTAATGAAAATTAGACTCATATATATCATATTAATATTTTTCAGCTTCAATACTTGGGCTCAAGACACACTCAATTTTAAAACTGTTGATGCAACAAGCTACCAAGCTTATATTAATAAAGATTGGAAAACTGTAATAAGAATCGGTAATCAAGCATTAAAACAAAAAATTGATTATTACTATCTTCGTATGCGATTAGGAATTGCGTATTTTGAGAAAAAAAATTATCGAAAATCTATTGTACATTTCGAAAAAGCAATGTCAATGAATAATCAAGAGGTGGTTGCCACAGAATATCTATACTATGCATATAAAAATATTGGAGATGATATTCAAGCTGTAAAAACTCTTGAGAAATCGGACACTAAATTCGCCAATAAGTTATTTCTAAAACAAACTATTTTTCAAAATATATACGCCTTCTATTCCACAAGAATTTATGAAAATAGCAAACTAAAAGATGCTTCTTTGCCTGCTTATCAATCAGAAGTAGAAATACAAAAAAAACCAATTTATGTAGAACAGTATATTCCAGAAAGTTATTCTAACTACCAATTGGGGACAACTGTTCGCCTTTCGCCATCGTGGAGGCTAGACGGTTCGTTTCAATATTTTTCTACTCAAAAAGAACAATACATTCTTGACCCCATAAATGAAACTAGCAAAACATCAAATGTTAGCCAAAACCAATGGCATATTAATAATACATTTCAATTATCTAATCGATTAAAAGCCTCAGTTTTCTTTTCATATTTATCTCAAAAATATAATTACATTTCTATTAAATCCAACCAAGTTCCTGTTAGTTACGAAGAAATACAAAATGGGAAAAGCTCTAATTTATTATTAGGACTTGGATTGAGCACTCAACAAAATTATTACGATTTAGAATGGTCTGCTAGTTTCTTTTCAAATACTACCGCCCCAATTCTACAAAGTAATCTATCGTTAAAAATATTTCCTTTTGGTAATAGAGCATTATTTACAGAATCGGGTATTAGTCTTCTAAAAGCAGACTCAACAGCACCAAAACCTATCTTTTCTCAAAGTATAACATACAGCCCCCACGAAAGAATTAGCTTAAGTTTGACAGGTAATTGGGGCGAGATGCAAAATTGGAATACTAATAATGCTTACGTCATTTATAATGGCATTTATAATTTAACAGAAATATATCAAACCCAAATTACAGCTAGAATATATAAAGGATTATATGCTAAGTTATATTATCAATATTTAAGTAATACATCCGATATCTTCTCAAAGAGTTTATTTCCATCAAATTCAGAAGATACGCCACAAGTCATAGATAACACAAAATTTAATACACATTCAATAATTGGAGGATTAATATGGGAATTTTAAAGAAATTAATAATTGTTGCATTATTATTAAACATCAATCTTAGTTTTGCGCAAACTCAGGCACAAATAACCGCCTTTGAAAACTCTTATACACAAGAAACAGCGGGAGAATATAGTAAAGCAACGCAAGAATTAAAGCAAGTTTACAGCGAAACCTCTTACCCCATCAATCTACGTTTAGGATGGTTAAGTTATTCTTCTGGTTTATTTACAGAATCTATTGCCTATTACACCAAAGCTATTCAACTTATGCCCTATTCTATAGAAGCACGTTTAGGCATAGTCTATCCTGCTGGAGCCGTTGGTAATTGGGCTTTGGTAATAAAAACATATAAAAATATTTTAGATATCGATCCTAAAAACTACACTGCCAATTATAAATTAGCAAGCATTTATTATGGACGTAAAGAATATTCTTCAGCCACAAAATATTTAGAAACCATTATAAATCTTTATCCTTTCGATTATAATTCTACCATCCTTTATGCTTGGAATAATTATCAATTAGGGAAAATACGTGAAGCTAGATTACTGTTTAACAAAGCCCTAATGCTATCACCAAAAGATGCATCTGCTACAGAAGGACTAAGTTTAATTCAATAATTCCTTAGTATGATATAAGTCATTTTGTAATCCCCAACCTTTTCCGACCTTGTGATTCTTAAATCCAAAGAATTTGCAATGATAAATAGGGAGACAACAAAATCCAAAATTCCACAAACAGGAATAGAAGATATCGATAAACAGTATCAAAAAATACAAGCCATTATTATTGATTTGGATCATGGAATTAATAGCAATTGCATTCAACAAAATATTCCTAAAATATTTTATGGTTTAATGCATCTGCACAGTCATTATTTTGTTCAAGAACAAATTACTTTAGCAAAGTATAAATATAAAGATTTATGCGAGCTAAAAACTTATCATAAAGAATTTCTAGACGACGTTCTATTGTATCGCGAAAAAGTAGCAAAAGAGCCCAATTCTTTTTGTACCGAAATGAAAATATTTCTAATTGAATGGTCTAAAAAATACTTCTTAAAGAACCTGAAAGCAATAGAATTTCTTAAATCTAAAGGAGTAAAATAATACATCGCCTCACTCATAAATTTGTTGATAAAAGATTTTTTGCATCATAATACCCAAAAATATTTCGTGTAAATTTGTTTTTATTAATCAATAAATTTTTATGAAACTAGAAATTGGAGATAAAGCCCCAGACTTTAAAGGTATTATCCAAAATGGAGAAATCGTTTCTCTATCAGATTATAAAGGAAAAAAATTAATCCTCTTTTTTTATCCAAAAGATAACACTCCAGGCTGTACCGCCGAGGCCTGTAACTTAAGAGATAACTACGAAGTACTCCAAGAAAAAGGTTTCGAACTTTTAGGCGTAAGCCCCGACACAGAGCTAAAGCATAAAAATTTTATTGCCAAAAAAAATCTTCCTATGAACTTACTTGCCGACACCGAAAAAGTCGTTCTCGAAGCTTATGGGGCTTGGGGCGAAAAAAAATTATACGGACGAACCTATATGGGTGTTTTACGTAGCACATTCATTATTGACGAGAACGGAAATATCGAAAAAATATTCCCAAAAGTAAAAACAAAATTACATACCGAACAAATACTAGAAACTTACGCAAATAATTAATAATAAAACAAAATACTATGGCCAAAGAAATAGATATAAAAGCAGAAAAATTAAAAGCTCTAAAAGCAACTATCGATAAAATTGATAAAGATTACGGCAAAGGTACCATTATGAGAATGGGCGACAATGCTATAGAAGATATGGAGGTCATTTCGACAGGTTCTATAGCTCTAGATTACGCTCTTGGCGTTGGAGGTTTACCCCGTGGAAGAGTCATAGAGATTTACGGCCCTGAATCTTCGGGTAAAACAACCTTAACCATCCATGCCATTGCAGAGGCTCAGAAAAATGGTGGTATTGCTGCTTTTATCGATGCTGAACATGCTTTCGATAGATTTTATGCAGAAAACCTAGGCGTAGACACTGAAAATCTATTAATATCTCAGCCTGATAACGGTGAGCAAGCTCTAGAAATTACAGACCATTTAGTTCGCTCTGGAGCTGTAGATATTGTTGTCATAGATTCTGTTGCAGCACTAACTCCTAAGGCAGAAATTGAAGGCGATATGGGAGATTCTCGTATGGGTTTACAGGCTCGATTAATGTCTCAGGCACTTCGTAAATTAACTTCTTCTATCAATAGAACCAACACTACCGTTGTTTTTATCAATCAGTTACGCGAGAAAATTGGAGTTATGTTTGGAAACCCAGAAACTACAACTGGTGGTAATGCTCTAAAATTTTACGCATCTGTCCGTTTAGATATTCGTAGAATTGGTCAAATAAAAGTTGGAGATGAGGTAGTTGGAAATAAAACTAGAGTTAAAATTGTAAAAAACAAAGTAGCTCCACCTTTCCGTAAAGCTGAATTCGAAATTATGTTTGGCGAAGGGATCTCTAAATTAGGCGAAATAATTGATTTAGGTGTTGAACACGAAATAATTAAGAAGTCGGGATCTTGGTTCTCATATGGCGAAAATAAACTAGGTCAAGGTAGAGATAGTGTCAAAAACATCTTGAAAGATAACCTTGAACTAATGGAAGAAATTCACAATAAGATTGTCGCTTCTATCAATGGTGAAAACAAAGAAGAAAAAGAAGACAAAAAAACAAAATAACAAGCTTTCTAATTTATTTCTATTCGTCCAGATTCTAAATAATTTGGGCGAATAGTATTTATATTATTATCTAAAAAAATAATGAAATTTTTTACTTTACTTATTTCTATTCAGCTCATTATCTTAAATTCTTTTGCTCAGAATACAAATATTAGAACGCATACAGATAGTATCCTACACAAGAAAACAATTGCCATAGTCCCCTTTATGCCCCAAATGTACTACAACGATTTATCAAGATTATGGTACAAAACTGGTGATGCTATTTGCCAAGAGAAGCAAATTAAAGAAATTTCGAACACTATTGTAAAAAACTTATCTGACAGTCTATCAGAAGAATACGACCTTATCGATTTAAACCAAAGCCAAACCATTAGTACTACCGACTTTTTATTAGAATATTATTTATTGAGCCATTTTGCTTTCGCAGATACCTTCCCACAAAAGATATCTAAACTAAATTGGATGAAAAATAAATTGAGCAAGGGAAATAAAAAAGAAGTTAACGACGGTCAATTAAGATCCGAAAGGCAAGATCATACTTATCAGTTTTTAAACGTAAAACTTCAAAACCTAAAGAAATTTAAAAAACTTTGCCGAGAATTAGGAGTCGATGAGGTTCTATTTATCAATCAATTCGATGTAAAAGGCGATTTTTCTTCACCTTATAACTCTGGACGCGAGACTGATTATTTTATCAATATTCACTATTCTTTATACGACAAAAATGGCACTCTATTGATAGGTAACAAAACCAAATTCGCAACTACCAACGAAAAAGCTCGTTATGGATATTTTATTGACCACGACTTACGAATTGCTTCTGGTGAAATAATTAAGAAAATAAAAGAAATGAATAAGGCTCTTCTAGAGCTTCAGAAGAAAGAAAAAAAGCAGTAGACCTATAAGCCGAGTTCTGTATTCTTTAATAAAGAACTTTTGTCATTTATCTATTCGACCTACCCCTTTGCATTGAGCGAGTAACTCTAAGCGCAAATATACATGGTCTTTCAACTCGAAAGGCAGACAGCTATCTATGTTGCCATAAATACTGGTGAGCTCTTACCTCACCTTCTCACCCTTACCAAGAAAACTTGGCGGTTATTTTCTTCTCTGCTGACTATACCCTCACGGACATCTCTCATTTCGAGAGTTCGATACTCTATGCTGCCCGGACTTTCCTCACTATAAAAATTATAGCGCGACAAAACAGCCTACTGCTTTGCAAAGGTAAAATTTTAATTTAAACAGTATTAACTTACTGCTTATTTAAAATAACGTGTTTGATAATTGAATTAGACTTTCCTTCCGAATAACTAGGAATTTTAACTTTGAAAGTAAACGACCTGTAAGACTTACTCACAACTGTTACTGTGTACTTCTCGTCAACAGGCAAAGTTGCAAAATAATTACCGTTGCTACCCGATTCCACAAGTATCTCTTTCTTAGTCTTATTATTAAAAATTTTAACCTGAGCTTTCAATGGCTTTCCTGTATCACTATCCACAATCGATCCTCTAAGAATAGAAACCTTCTCACTGGTAAATTCTTCAGCCAACTCTTTCGAAATATTCTTATTCGATTGAAAATACTGAGTCATATCTACTTCATATATATCTACCATTCCAAAACCTTCTGGACGTGTGCTAGAAATATAAGCTTTATCTTTCGACGCAGACAAAACAAAGTGTATTTCGTCTTTTGTTGTATTAATAGGATAACCCAAATTTACTGGCTCCGACCATTCTCCACTTTCATCTTTCGACGAAATAAAGATATCATGTTTTCCTATAGAATTATGACCTGCAGAACTAAAAAACAAGGTTTTTCCGTCTGGATGAATATAAACTCCTATTTCATCAAACTCTGTATTAATTACAGGACCAATATTAGTTGGTTTTTGCCATAAACCAGCCACTTTTTTCGACACCCAAATATCACCAAATCCCAGTCCACCACGTTCTCTTTCGCTCACAAAATAAAGCGTTTTCCCATCAGATGTAATAGAAGCTGAGCTCTCGAAAAACGATGAATTTATCGATTTATTATCCGACAATTTATTCATTATAGAACTATTCGGATTAGCATCTACAGGAACTGGCTTAGACCACTTTCCATCTTCATTAAATGTAGAACAATAAATATCACCGCTACCTGTAACATCTTGAATATTCTTATAGATAAATATTTGTTGACCATCTGGGGAAATACTTAAATTAGCATCAAAACCATCTGTATTAATTGGAGCTCCAATATTTTCAGCCTTGCCCCACTCGTTATTCTTATCATCCCATTTCGAAATATAGATATCATCATAATACTGTTCGTTAGCCTCACAAATAGCACCACCTGTATTCTCTTTTCTTCTCGAAGTAAAAATCAAAGTTTGTTGGTCTGCAGTTATCGATGGCGATGCATCCACATATTCTGTATTGATATTTTTTCCTAGATTTTTTATTGTTGCTTTTACAGGATTCGCCATCATATATTTTGCGGTCTCGCACTGACGAAGCAAACGATTAACATCTGTTTTATTATTGGAGCTTTTTTCTTTAAATGTATAGTAATTTTCTATCGCTTTATCCAAATCTTCATTAAACTGATAAGATTTCCCTAGATAATAAAAAGCTAAAGGATTTATCTTAGATTTTTTACCTTCTTCCTTACTTTCGTCAAATATTTTAATGGCTTTGTTGATATGAAAAATAGCTGAATCCTTTTTATTAGTTTCTTCGAAACAAACGCCCATTCTATAATTCAACTTTGCGTTACTCGGTGCCTTTTGATACAAACCTCTATATATTCGTAGAGCACCAAAAAAGTCTTTGTTATTATACAATACCCATGCTCTGGCCAAACCGACAGAAATACCATCTTCTTTATCATCTTTAGACTTATTTCTTTTATTCAAAGAATCGTTTGCAAACAGGTTTCCTACAAGTAAAATAGACAATAAAACAAGTGTAATTTTTTTCATATTAATGGTTTTTTATTTTTTTTAAAAGTAGTGAATTGATTGTTTTTGAGTAAATTAAGTTAATATAGTTATGAACGCGAATTTAACATACTTGTAAACAACTTTACAGCTTTCTTCTTTTCGGTATCATAATTATAATCAATCTTTTGAGTTAAATAGTTTACAAATTTTTCGCGACTAATTGTTAATAAATTAGAATATTGCTGAGGGATATTTTTAATACTCTCCGAAAAAACCTTATTAAGTTCATCTTCAATAAGTTTAAGCCTATCGTTAGCCACCCAAAGAGCAAAAGCAAAAGGCATCTTGGTATGTTTTTTCCACTCTTCGGCTAAATCTAACTTATATTTATACAAATGCTCATATTCAAAGACTCGATCACCTATTATTAGAATAGCCGAATTATCATTAATTTGAGATTCGTAACCTTTTGTTGTAGGTAAAAATTTGATGTCCTTTTTCCAAAATTTTTGTGCTAATACCTGCACTAATTTTACCGATGTTCTCGATTGATAATCTAAAAAAATAGAATCTACCTCGCTTATTGGTTTCTGACTAAAAAGAGCAACTGATTCTACAGCACCATTAGCCCCAATACAATAATCAGTAAAAACCTGATATCCATCAATTCCCGAAAGTGCTCCAACAGGAATTAGCCCACCATCTACTTCTTTATTTTCAATCATCTCAGCACATTTTGCAGGATAATCAATGAGCAATTCTACTTTATCTTTTAATATCTCAGAAGCTCTTATCCCCTCTATAAAAGGAATCGTATTAATATATGATACTAAAACTATTCTAAGTTTACTCATGGAGTCTATTTTGTTTTGATTTCGAATCGTTATTAATTTCAGAAATTTCATCTTTTACCGAAATAACCGAAGCTACTACTGCAACTATTGCTACAAAACCCGAAAGGGTTAAGCCAAAAAAAGGAACCATTAAAATAAGAGAAAAAGGCATTCCGTTTCCACTAATTACCCCTCTATTGTTTTTCATAAAAGAAACACTTTGTTTTACATTTAATCGCTGACGCTCGCTAACATAATCGGTAAACGAAAAACCATAAAAATACGAGGCTACAAAAAACAAAATAAACGGCGATACGAAACTCACTAACCAACCCACCAAAGGGATAACTCCTAAAATAAATATCACAAAAATAATTAATAATTGATAAAATAGATTTCGTAAAGCAATGAGTATTCCTCTAACAATATCTCGCATTAATTGCTGAATATCAAAGAGATATTCTTTTTTTAATAATATTTTTTCTGTCTTCTCGGATAAATAAGCCAAAACAGGCGACATAATAATTATAATAAGGTATCCTCCTGTATAAGCAAAAACAAAAAAGAATGCGACTTTTAATATCAATCCAATAGTTCCCGCAAGTAGCCACGACAAAACCTGAGCACCAAAAAAAGTGGCATCGTCTAAACTTACAGCATCGACAACTATGGCTTGAAGATAATTCGAGAACGAAGATATTGCAGCAAAACCGCCTATAAACAATAATATATTTAGAAAAACTGGGACCAAAAAGAACCAAGCTAATTGATGTTTAAAAATAAAACTTATGGCAGGTCCATAATCAGAAAAACCTTTTGCCATTCCCGTAAAAAATTTCTTCATAATACAAATATAAACATATCCGAAGATTCAACACATTTTATATGTTAGAAAATATTTTCTGAATTCTAAAAAACGTATATAACATTAAAAAAAATGCTTACTTTTACACATCGTAAAAAAATAAAATTTAATATTATGAATGTACCAGCAGATTTAAAATACACAAAAGAGCACGAGTGGGTAAAAGTTGATGGAAACATTGCAACTGTAGGAATTACAGATTTTGCTCAAAGTGAATTAGGCGATGTTGTTTTCGTTGAAATTGAAACAGAAGGCGAAGAACTAGATAAGGAAGAAACTTTTGGAACTATCGAGGCTGTAAAAACAGTTTCAGATATGTTTATGCCTATATCTGGAAAAATTATTGAAGTAAATCCTGGAATCGAAGACGCTCCAGAATCTGTAAACACCGATGCTTATGGCGAGGGATGGATGATTAAAATTGAGATGTCTGATACATCTGAATTAGATTCTTTATTATCTGCAACAGATTACGAATCAGAAATCGCTTAATACAAAAAATACTTATACTAAAGAGATAGGTTTTCGAACTTATCTCTTTTTTATGGCTGTTATTTTCTAAAAATTTGACATATCACTATATTTAGGTATTGATAGACTTAAATAAGTTCTGTATTTTTGGCACAAAAACTATTAAATTTGAAATTCTTCAAAAAATATCATAAATGGTTAGGCCTAATCGTAAGTCTATTCTTAATTGTATTCTCAATTTCTGGGATTATTCTCAATCACCGACACTTGCTTTCGTCTGTAGATGTTAGTAGGAAATGGATGCCCGAAGTTTATAGTTATAAAAACTGGAACAATGCTGCAGTACGTTCTGCCATTACGATTGCCCCCAATCAAGTTTTGGTTTATGGCAACATGGGAATTTGGCTGTCCGATTCCAACTTAACCCAATTTACCGATTATTCTAGAGGTTTCGATTCTGGAATTGATAACAAAAAAGTTTGCAAAATATTTAAAAGCTCTAATGGAGACATTTATGCAGGCAGCTTATTTGGTTTATATCAACTCAACCCAAAAACTCAGACTTGGAATAAAATTCAATTACCCGATATTCATAACCCAAGAATTGTAGATATTACAGAAAAAGGTGATGAACTTTGGTTTCTGACTCGTTCAGAGATTCTTAAAACAAAAGACGGTGAAACATTCGAGGTTTATCAAGTTCCCGCACCCGAAAATTATCAAAATAAAATAGGTTTATTTAAAACATTATGGTTAATTCATTCGGGAGAGGTTTATGGATTTATAGGAAAAATATTAGTCGATATTATTGGGCTTATTTTTATATTTTTAACACTAACGGGGCTCTTTTATTTCTTCAATAAAAAGAAATTAAAACACCATAAAGCCAAGAATGTAAAAATAACTCAAGCACGAAACAAATTTTATCTTCTCTGGCACAATAAAATAGGATGGATAAGTTTAATATTTCTAATTATCACAACAGCAACAGGAATGTTCTTGCGGCCACCTTTGCTTATTCCTATTGCCGATGCAAAAGTTGGTAAGTTGCCTTATACCACTTTAGATACCCCCAATCCTTGGTTCGATCAACTTAGAAGAATATACTTCGACAAATCACAAGACCGCATCATTATTGCCACAATCAACGGCGTTTATTATTCCGACGACAATTTTAATTCTGACCTAAAACGTTTCGATTCGCAGCCTCCAATTTCGGTAATGGGAGTAAATACTTTTGAAACTATTGCCCCTCATCAATTTCTAGTTGGTAGTTTCGAAGGGCTATTCTTGTGGAATACCGAAACGGGTTTTATTTACGATTATATCGAACAAAAACCATACATTAAACCTGTTCTAAAAGGGCCTCCAATTGGTAATTTTCTTGTAACTGGCTATTTTAGGAATCACAATAATGAAGAATTAATTTTTGATTATGATAAAGGATTATTGACTCCTTCTTTATTGCCAAAAATGCCAAAACTTATCGAAAATACACCTATTTCACTTTGGAATATTTCGGTAGAATATCATACCGGGAGAATCTACGAAGTATTCATAGGTCCTTTTTATATCCTAATTGTTCCTATAGTTGGCTTAATGAGTCTATTTATTTTAATAAGTGGATTTATTGTTTGGTGGAGAAAATACAGAAAAATGGCTCACTCTAATTAAGTAAGATACTACTAAAAATAAAAAAACAAAGATTTTAATAAATATTAAGAAAAATAATATTATCCTTCCCAAATTGGGTTTGAAATTTTTGCAAAATCTCAGTCTTCAACATTAATAATTCCGATTTAATAACCGATGAATTCATGTAAATAGTCAATGATCTATTATTATACACAATATTATTTGTTGCATTAATAATAGAAGCACCGAACATTTCTTTCCAAAATTTAATGAGCATCTTTTCTGTCATTTTTTCTTCTACCCCCAGCGACTTCAGAGCTTGCAACAAAACTGAGTCTAAAGGCTTCATATCCTTAACATAAACAGAACTAACTTTAGTATATTTTATCTTTCTTCTCATTAATTTCTATTCTTCAATTAAAAAGATTTCTACATTCTCAGTTTCCTGATGCAAAGCCAATTTTAAACGCTCCTGATTCGTATCGGTAATAAAAGTCTGACCAAAATCTTCGTTGGTGATAATTTGAATTAAATTCTGAACCCTTTCCTTATCCAATTTATCGAAGATATCATCTAACAACAATATAGGTTTAATTCTAGAACACCTATAAATATGCTGATACTGAGCTAATTTCAAGGCTAGCAAAAAAGTTTTCTGCTGCCCCTGAGACCCCATTCGCTTAATAGGTAAATCTTTTAACAAAAACAATAAATCATCTTTATGAACACCTACCGTTGTATGTTGAACCATTCTATCTTTATGCAAACTTTGATTCAATAAATTCTCAAAACCATCTTCTAATAATTGTGAATGATAATTCAATCTTATCTTATGATTATCATTAGTTAATAAATCGTAGAATTTTTGAAAGTAAGGTAAAAATTCTTCGATAAAACTGCTTCTTTTTCCAGAAATCACAGAACCATATTTTAATAATTGATGATTCCAAACCTCAACTAATTCTTGTTTAAACCTGTGCTCTTTGGCAAATTGTTTTAGTAGTGAGTTTCTTTGCTTTAAAGCAATATTATAATTCAACAATGCTTCTAAATACTGCTTATCGTATTGCGAAATAACTCCATCTACAAATTTTCTTCGCAACTCGCTTCCACCAGTAATCAATTCGCTATCTAAAGGAGAAATCATAACCAAAGGAAATTGCCCAATATGATCGGCATATTTTGTATATGTTTCTCTATTTCTTTTAATCTGCTTTTTCTGTCCTTTTTTATAGCCGCAATGAATATGTTCTGCTTTTTCTTTTCGTTGATAATTGCCTTGTATTAGAAAAAAACTTTCATCGGTTTTAACATTATAAGCATCTACCGACGATACAAAACTTTTAGTAAACGATAAATAATAAATAGCATCTAAAACATTAGTTTTACCTACTGAATTCTTTCCAACAAAACAATTTATTTTAGGATTAAACTTAAAATCTATCGATGTATAATTCTTAAAGTTAAGTAATTGCAGGTCTTTTAGATACATTCTAGGATATTAGATACGCTATTTATTTCACAAAAATACAACAAAAAAAATCTAGTCATTCAAAAATAATTTTAATATTTTTAACAATTATGCTAAAAAACCTTGTCTATTAAGCAAACAGCTGTTATTTTCACAAAGAATTATAGAAAATATTATGAGCATTCAAATACAAGAAGTTAAGAGCTGCACAGATAGAAAATCTTTTGTCGCTTTTCAATTCGATTTATATAAAAACAACGCTTATTGGGTTCCTCCCATCAAAGCAGACGAACTTTCGGCTATTAACCCCGAAAAAAATCCAGCTTTTGAATTTTGCAAAGCAAAATTTTGGTTAGCCCATAAAGATGGTAAAATATTAGGTAGAATTGGAGCAATTATTAATGGGCTCTATAATAAAAAAACAGGCTTACCTTACGGTCGAATAACAAAAGTTGAATTTGTTGATGACAACGAAGTGGTCGATGCCCTTTTCGACACAGCTATTAATTGGCTAAAGTCAGAAGATATGACTCACGTTCACGGACCACTTGGATTTACCAATTTAGATACTCAAGGCTTATTAATCGAAGGCTTCGAATATTTACCATCCATAGCTTCAGTTTACCATTTACCCTATTTTATTACTCAATTTGAAAGACTTGGTTTTTCTAAAGAAAACGATTGGTTAGAATTTCGTCTAACGCTTACCGACAAGCCTGTAAATAAAGCAAATAGAGGTGCTGGACTTATCAAAAAACGTTTTGGTTACGATGTTATTCGATTTCAAAACAAAACCGAAATGCAGAAATATGCTAAAGAAATATTCGAAATTCTAAACGAAGCCTTCCAAAATTTACCCTATGTCAATCAGTTCAATAACAAAATGATTGAGCTTTACAGTAAAAAATATTTTAAAGTTCTTGATCCTCGATTTGTCCGTGTTGTAAAAAAAGAAGATCAAATTGTTGGTTTTGTAGTTGGATTACCATCTCTATCCAAAGCTATGCAAAAAGCTAAGGGTAAATTATTCCCTTTTGGTTTTATGCACTTAATGAAAGCCCTAAAGAATCCATCAGAAATAGATTTATTATTGACTGGCGTTTTAGAGGAACATCAAAACAACGGAGTGGCGGTTATTCTGTTTGCCGAAATCCAAACAGAGATGCTAAACTCTGGAATTAAAATAATGGAAACCACTGGTATATTCGAAACCAATCAAAATGTTATTGCAAATTGGAAAAACTACGAAAATATTCAACATAAACGAAGACGCTGCTTTGTAAAACAGATATAGTTAAATATATTTAAGAATATCGTATCATACAATTTCCTTTTCAAGGAAATGTTTCTTCTGGGTATTATTACTGATAAAGCCTTGTATTTCTGGGTTTTTATTATTATATTGTGATGAACAAATACACCTAGAAACACGTATACTGTTAAGTACACATCAAATATTGGAATTTTCACAAAATTCTATTTATTTTTACTTAATAATCATTCATAAAACACACATGTGAACAAAAGATTTCTACTAATATCTGTATTAATATTATTTTGGGGTATTACTCAATCTACTGCCCAAGATTGTAATATTACCTCAAAAGCTAATGATATTTTGCCTGATAAACTATGTGCTCCTGTTTCTCTTACTTGGGAGGTTACTTACCGAGGTGTTAACGATGCAGGCATGACTGTCGAAATACAAGTTAATTGGGACGATGGAAATGCAATAGAAATAGAAACAGCAAGCAATACCAATGTTGCACTTCAAGAATGGAAATATACTTTTTCCCATGTTTATCCTATCGGAGGGAATAAATGTAATTACCAACCCGAAGCTAGTTTAGTTATTGGAGGAACGGTATGCACTAGTTCTATTCAAGTACAAAATGTTACAGTTTGGGATACCGATAATTACAACGGAGGCGTTTTAGAAATAGATCCTCCAGTATTTCCTATCTGTGTAGGTAATGCCGACGGAACTGTTTTTACAGATGCTAGTATTTGGAATTGCACACCAGCTGGTGGCGAGAATGATAATATCAACGGAAAAACTAGATGGACACAGTGGGTTTATGGAACAAATAGTAGTGCGGTTAATTTTATTAGTAATGCAACAGTGGGAGGATCATCTCAAAGTTACCCTTATTGGGATAATGTTGTTGAAGCTCCTGAATATGTTGACGCCCCTCAAGCTCCAAATAATGTAAGTCAGTATTGCTTTTCGCCTCTCGGACCACAAGTTGGCGATGAATTTGAAATAACATTGCGAAATTGGAATTACTGTAATCCTTACGATGACCCTTCTATTGCAGGACCTCCATCCGATTTGGTAAATGGAGATTTTCCTCCCATAGAGATTACAGCCATTATTTTAATTGTAGATACACCTCAAACTCACCTAGACCCAGCGGGGCCTTTTTGTGCTAACAATGGACAAGTCTGGCTAAATGGAACACCAGGAGGTGGTGTTTGGAATGGTGATGGAGTTAATAATTCAGGTCAATTTAGACCTTGGGTAGCTGGACCTGGTATTCATACAATTACTTATACAACTACCGATCCAACATATGGATGCGATGGAACAGCTACTATCCAAATTGAAGTATATGCAATCCCAGACCCAAATCTCGGTCCAAATCAAGAAGTTTGCCCTGGCGATATTATCTTTCTTGATGGTAATCCAACCACAGGAGACGGAAATATTATTTCTCATCTTTGGTCTGGCGATACCACACCTTTAAGTGCTACAAATATCGTCAATCCAAGCTTTACAACTACAACTCAAGGCTTATATAACCTAAATTATACTGTTTCCGACGATAACGGATGCTCCAATACCGAAAGTATAGCAATAAATGTTAATCCTGCCAATGCCCATATTATTCCAGATCCAGCAGAAGTTTGTGTAGGCGAAGATTTAATCTTAAATGGTAATCCATCGGGAGGAACAGGAAACTATATAACTCACGTTTGGACTGGAGATGTTGCTAATCTTGACGTAACCAACACGCAGTCTGTCACCTTCAACTCAACAGTAATAGGAACCTATAACTATACTTACACCGTAACAGATGATAATGGATGTACTGGTACAGATAATGCAATAGTTACTGTTTTCGAAAATCCAATTGCTGATGCAGGTTTAAACGATAGCGTCTGTGGTTTGTTGATTAATTTAGCCGCTAACCCCTCTATTGGAACAGGAACATGGTCTGAATTTTCTGGTCCAGGGAGCATTTCTTTCGATAATAATCATTCGGCTACAGCTCAAGCTACTGCCGATCAATATGGTTTATATCAATTAATCTGGTCCGAAACTTATGGCCCTTCATGTATCGATCAAGATACTATTGAAATTAGATTTACCGAACAACCTATTGCAGATGCAGGCCCTGACGGTGGAATATGTGGATATACTTACCAATTAGAATCTGTCCCATCTGTTGGGAATGGATATTGGACAGTATTCTCTGGAACAGGAAATATTACATTCTCCGATAGTACATTATTCGATACTTATGTTACTTCGGATACCTATACAAATTACGAATTAATTTGGCATGAAGACAATGGTTATGGCTGCACTGATGAAGATCACGTTTTAGTATCATTTAACTTAGTTCCAACACCTGCATTTAATCCAATAAATCCTGATGGTTGCACACCTTTTACCGTAGATTTTTCTAATCAATCGACTGGTGGAACAGACTACACATGGTCCTTTGGAAATGGAAATACAACAACGGTTGAAAACCCTAGCGAAACTTTTTATAATTCTACAAATGGAGATTTAACCTATAATGTAACATTAATTGTAAATAATCCTGGTTGCGGTGACACTTTAGTTCAAACAGTCACTGTTCACCCAGCTCCCAACGCAAACTTTTCCAACAACGGAATACCACAATGTAGCCCTTCTTCTGTAGATTTTGTAAATAGTTCGGTGGGCTCCACCATGCATATCTGGAATTGGGACGATGGATCTCCGCTAGATACTGCCAATACTATTTCGCACACCTTTGTTAACGATACCGTATTTATTGTTAATTATGCCGTTACTTTATATGCTGTAACATCTTTTGGCTGTGTAGATTCTACCGTAGACTATATCACTGTTTATCCAAATCCAAATTACGAGATTATAGCTACTCCTGATAGCTCTTGCCACCCAGCAACAGTAGATTTTTCTACATCACCATCTGGTCAAACTTATTCTTGGGATTTTGGAAACGGAACTTCCGAAATAGGCTCTTACCTAGCTCAAAGCAATTACACCAACTTAAGTAATAATAATGTAAGCTATAATGTTCAACTAATTGTTAGCTCATATTTTGGTTGTACCGATACTGCCAACACACAAATTGTTGTTCATCCGACACCAAATGTAGATTTTAATATCCCAGTTAGCTCTGGCTGTGCTCCTTTCGATGCTAATTTTATTAATATTTCTACTGGAGCCACAAGTTACTATTGGGACTTTGGAGATGGAACTTTAGATACTAATTTACTATCCAACATTTCACATACCTACGAGAATAATACAGCTAATCCAATAACTTATTACATTAATCTCCGAGGAGAAAATGATTATGGTTGTGAAGACATAATGCAAAAAACAATTCTTGTTTATCCCGAAATGAATATTGAATTTACTGCCGATACCATTGCTTGTAACCCTTTTAGTAACCAGATGGTAAACCTATCAAGCGGAGCTACAACTTACCTTTGGGATTTTGGCGATGGGCAAAGTTCAAATTTATCGAGCCCATTACATATTTATTATAATAATTCATACCAAAATGAGCTTGTTTATACCACAATTCTAATAGGTAATTCAACTTATGGATGTTCGGATTCCGATACTTTAGAAATAAAAGTATTACCAACTCCTTTTGCCAATTTTGCTTTACAAGGCGAAAGTGGTTGCACGCCATATCTACAGATTATCACTAATACTTCGGTAGGTGGAGATAACCATTTTTGGAGTTTTGGAGATGGTGATACACTAAACAGCTCTGAAATTAATATCTCTCACGAGTATGTCAATAATCAAGCTATTTCTAGTTTGTTCGATATCGATTTAGAAGTTACAAACGTATTTGGATGCTCAGCACAGCATCACAAAAATATAGAGGTTTATCCAAAAGTAACAGCATTGTTTACTTCCGATACAGCAGGTTGTAGTCCATTACCCATCGACTTTATTAATCAATCTTCTGGAGCAACATCCTATTTCTGGGATTTCGATAATGGCTTATCCAGGAGCGAACAAAATCCTTCGTACACTTTTGAAAATACAAATATCAATCACGATACTTTATTAATTCAACTCATTGCTCGATCGGATTATAATTGTTTGGACACAGCGCTTCGTCAAATTATAATTTACGCAACACCAACAGCAGCATTCGATGTTCAACCTCCACAACAAAATTATCCAAATACTGTTTTTGCATTAGCAAACCAATCAGGAAATGGAAATTGGCAATATCATTGGGATTTTGGCGATGGGCAAACAGAAACATTACAACAGCCCAATACTCATAGTTACAATACTTGGGGAGATTATGATATTTGGCTCAAAGTTTTTAACGAATTTTGCTCTGATAGCATCAAAAAATCTGTTAAAATTATTGCCCCAGAACCAACAGCCGATTTTAATTTTTCACCTAAATCTGGTTGTGTTCCTCTAAAAGTAACCCTAACTAATTTAAGTTTAAATGCCGAAAATTATTTCTGGGACTTTGGTGATGGTTATACATCAGAAGCCTTTGAACCTATTCATGTTTATTATGATGAAGGCATCTATTATATTAAACTAACAGTAACGGGAGAGAATGGTAGTAACGAGATAATTCTAGGCCCCATACATGTTTATCCAACACCCGAAGCACATTTCGAAGTATCGCCAGAAATAGTATATATTCCTGAACAACCTATCAAGTGTTTTAATCTTTCGATTGGAGCAGATAGTGTGCTTTGGAATTTTGGCGATAATATTACATCTACTGAAGAAAATCCTTTACATTATTATCAAGAAGAAGGCTCTTACGATATTACTTTAATTGCTATGACAGAGAATATGTGTATGGATACAGCCTATCTACCACAAGCTGTTGAAGCTAAATCAGAAGGAAAAATTGATTTTCCAAATGCGTTTAAACCTTCTGCTTCTGGATCTAACGGAGGGAAATATCCTATCCCAGATACCGAAAATCAGGTTTTTCATCCAGTATTTAGGGGCGTTACGGACTATGAGCTAAATATCTTTAATCGTTGGGGCGAGCTTATTTTTGTCAGCAACAGCATAGATATTGGTTGGGATGGCTACTATAGAGGCGAATTGAGCAAGCAAGATGTTTACGTTTGGAAAGTAACAGGGAAATATATCAACGGGAAACAGTTCCAATTTGCTGGAGATGTTACCTTAATCCGATAACAGATTTTATATGATTTTATAAAAATGAAAAGAAATATTATTGTCATATTATTAATTTTTAACACTGTTGGTCTTTTTGCTCAAAAAAAACCAAATGTAAAGCAGTTCGATAAGCAATTGAAATATGCTAAAGAATTAATCTATACGGGCGATTATAAAAATGCATATATCAACCTTTTAGACATCTATCAGGTAGATTCATCCAATACTGAGATAAATTATTATTTAGGTTATGCATCATTTTATGCAAATCGTGATAAAAATATTGCACTACCATATTTACTAATAGGAGCAGATTTTAATGCTAATGCTTATTATTTTATAGGTAGTATATATCATCAAAAAAAACAATTTGAACAAGCTCTAGCTAATTATAATAAATATAAAAATTTAGCCCCCAACGAGATGATTTTTGACACTCATAAACTCAACAGAGAAATAGATAAAATAAAAAATGCTAAAGAATTAATCAAAAATAAAAGCAACTATAAAATTGAGAATCTAGGTAAAGACGTAAATTCTGCCTATCCAGACTACGCACCTGTTTTATTTGCAAACGGAAATAAACTTTATTTTACTTCTCGTAGAAAAGGTAGCTTCCCAGATATAAAAGATCCTAATAATGAATATTTTGAAGATATTTATTTGAGCAATAAGGTTAATAATATTTGGCAGAAGCCTAATAATATTGGTGCCCCATTAAATACCAAGACTCACGATGCTAGTGTGGCGATTTCTAATCACGATAGTATATTTTATATCTATAGAACTAATCCTAATCTGGTTGGAGGAGATATTTTAAAATCTGTTAAAATCGAAGAACAGTGGTCAGAGCCCATTACTTTCGAATCGTCAATAAACAATAAAAACAGCTCAGAATCAAGCATTAGTATTCATCCAAATGGGAAAAAGATTTTCTTTTCGAGCAATAGAAAAGGTGGTTACGGAGGTAAAGATATTTATTGCGTAAAGATTCTCCCCAATGGGCAATGGAGTTTGCCAAGTAACTTAGGAGCAATGATCAATACTGCCGAAGATGAAGATGGTCCATATATCGCATCGGATGGTGTTACGCTTTATTTTTCATCGAAAGGACATAAAAACATGGGCGGATACGATTTATTTAAAAGTCAATTACTAACCAATGGGCAATGGTCGGAACCCAAAAATATGGGTTACCCAATTAATTCTGTAATGGATGATATATTTATTTCAACAGTAAATAATGAGGACTATTTTTTTTCGAGTAATAGATCTGGGGGCTATGGTTTTGCTGATATTTATCACACCATTCTTCCAAAAAAGAAAAATGAATTTCTGGTAATTAAAGGGCGAGTCATCGATAATAAGAATCAACTTTCGCTAAGGGCAAATATTACAATTATTAATAAAGAAAATAACCAATTAGAAGGCGTTTATAAATCAGATTATTCTTCAGGTAAATTTGTAATGATACTTAAACCTAATGAAGAATACAAAATGTTCGTTGAAGCAAAAGGATATTACAGCCAAACTTTAGCTATTGATTTAACAAAAAATTTAAGTTTAGAGGATGTATTAAAAACCATCCGTTTAATCAAAAAAGAATTGGCAACAGAGGTACAAAGAAGCAATGAATAAAATTATTTACTTCATATTATTTTTAATTAGTATTAGTCTAAAAGGGTTTGGACAAGATCCTCAATTCTCACAATTCTACGCTAATCCGGTGTATTTAAGCCCCTCCTTTGCGGGGTCGACTTCTGGTACAAGAGCGGTCTTAAATTTTAGAGATCAGTGGCCTGCAATTCCCGGCTCTTTTATTACTTATTCTGCTTCTATCGATCATTTTTTTCCACGCTACAACAGTGGCGTTGGTCTACAAGTATTGCGGGATCAAGCAGGGACTGGTCAACTCGGCTTAACAACTGTAGCAGCAAGTTATTCTTATCAAATTAAATTTAATAAAAAATGGTCGATTCGCCCTGGGCTAATGCTTAACTACAATATTAGGAGTATCGATTTTGATAAGTTGCAATTCAACGATCAAATGGATATTGATGGAAACAGCCCCACAAGTATAGAAACCCCAACTTTAGAAAAAATACAATATCCTGATGCAGGTTTCTCATTTATGGCTTATAATAAATTGTACTGGGGTGGTTTTATGCTCGACCATCTTTTTAATCCTAATCAATCTTTAATAGATGGAGTTTCTAGAATACCGGTGAAATTTAGATTGTTTGGGGGGCGTAAATTTATTGTGGCTAATGCCAAGCGATACAACGAAGAAACTATAAAAGTAGCCTTTTCATACAAAGCCCAAGGAAAGTTTGACCAGTTAGACTTAGGTGCTTATTGGAATAGGGATCCTTTTATTTTTGGCTTATGGTATAGAGGGATTCCTCTATTTAAAGACTATGGTCCTGACTATATAAACAACGATGCTTTTGCCATTCTAGTAGGTTATAAATACAAAAACCTAACTTTTGGTTATAGCTACGACATTACTATTTCTCGCATTTTTTCCAACACTGCTGGGGCTCACGAAATATCATTAATCTTTCTTTTCAACCAAAATCAGAAAGTTAGACACAAACGAAAAGCTGTTATCATTCCTTGCCCCAAATTTTAATTTATTATTATTCTTCTGGTGATAATTGTTGTGGAGTTTTGGATAACTACTTCGTAGATTCCCTTTCCATATTTTGAAAAATCTAAAACGAAATTCTGTGATGGATTCTTCAATTCTGAAAGTTCGATACCTGACGAATTATAAACATATATCTTTTTCCTAGAAAAATTCTGCTCGTTAAATGTAAAATTAACTTTCCCATTAGAAGGGTTTGGATATACTACTAAATTATCGTCCTTAATATTTTGAATAGATAATACTGTTTTATCCAGTTCCAAAACTCTTAATTTTGCATCCCAAACTAAAGTACTAAACGAAAACCGTTCGTTCGATAAAAACAAGCGATAATCAGAATTATTGACCGACACAAAACAAATACCCTCAAGCTGATTTCCTGCACTTACAATTTCGTTATACTGTGTCACAGAACTACTCCCAAACAAATCAAGATTATCCAAATCAATATCTCTAATTGTAACAATACACGAATGCAAACCAGAATCATAGCCTACTAATACTATCAAACTATCGCCAATCTGATCTGCTCCTGTAATCATTCCTTGTACATTGTAAACACTTTGCGAACTTGTTGTATAAGTCCCTGGGTTTTTGGGAACAGGATATATATTTACATGATTATCTTCCCAATTCTTTGAAAAGATGAGTAACTGATCTCCTATACTAACAAGTGCCTCAGCATCCCAGTTAGTAGCATTGTGTTGAGCTGTAAAATCTACTTGCTCTGCATATGAATATGAAATAGTATCGGCAATCACTGTCGAATAATGTTCGTAATCGTATTTACTAATTCTATAAATGCTCAGATCAGTTCTGTCACCATTATTATTCCCAAAATCGCCAATATATATGTAATTCTGATCCTGACAAATATCTTCCCAATCCACATTAGATGCATTCTGTATAGTAACCGTTCTAGTGATGCTCCCTGAGATAGTATCGATCTCATATAATTCGGCTAAGCCCCCACTATCGTTATGTGTGATAAGATGATTATTAAAAAATATAAGCCCCGAAGTTTCTTCAACTTCATCGGGCAAAATAAATTTTTCGCTTATATTATATTGAGCGTTAACGAGTATAGATATTATTAATAAAAAGAAACTAAAAACTATTTTCATAATCAGAAATATTAGATATTCTGATTATTGTACGCAAGTTAACTATTTGGGTTATAAAGTCGATAATAGTATCGGAGAATGAGTAGAAATAAGATTTCTATGAATATTCGTATTAACTAGATAAATCTATGCTTTATTAAAATAATCAAAAACTAATTTAGATTGCTTTTCTTTCGCAAGGCAGGTAAAAACATCCTTATATGAAGCCTTTTTTATTTGTTCAACCGAACCAAAATATTGTATCAATTTTTCAATAGATTTCTCTCCAACACCCTTAATATTCGATAAGTCTGATTGAATAAAATTCTTAGAACGCAATTGCCTGTGAAAAAGCAAACCAAAACGATGCGATTCGTTCCTGACTTGCTGAATCAACTTTAAGCTTGTTGAATTTTTATCCAAATACAAAGGAATAGAATCTCCTGGGAAATAAATTTCCTCAAGCTTCTTTGCAATTCCGATGATTCCAATTTCCCCATATAAATTTAATTTCTTTAGGCTTTTTACAGCGGCACTTAATTGACCTTTTCCGCCATCAATTACAATTAGCTGAGGCAAACTTTGTTCCTCCTCTTGCAAGCGTTTATATCTGCGATAGATAATTTCTTCCATCGAGGCGTAATCATCGGGGCCGACTACCGTTTTTATTTTAAAATGTCTATAATCTCTTTTGGCGGGCTTTCCGTTTTTAAATACTACACAAGAAGCCACAGGGTTGGTGCCTTGGATGTTCGAATTATCGAAGCCCTCAATATGTTTGGGCAAGGCTTTCAGATGTAAATCTTTTTGTAACTGCTCCAATTTCTGATTGCCATATTTTTCTGCACTTACATTCTCTCGATGTTTCTTTTTATCGCGTTGGTAATATTTCAAGTTCTTAAAAGATAAATCGAGAAGCTTCTTTTTATCGCCCTGTTTGGGAACAATAAAACTGATGTTTTCTAATTCTACATCGAGTTCGAAAGGCACCACTATTTCTTTGGAAAGCGACGAAAATTTATCTCTAATAAATATAATAGCTTGTAGAAGAACAGTCGAATTATCTTCCTCCAGAGCCTTTTTCGCCTCCATGGTATACGATTGCAAAATGGCTCCGTCAATTATCTTAAAGTAATTGATATACACATATTTTTCGTCGTCGATAAAAGAAAATACATCTACATTATTAACCGTATTGCTTACCACAGTAGATTTAGATTGATAATTTTCGATAATGGCAATTTTGTCTTTGTATTTCTGAGCCGATTCAAAATTCAGCTGCTCCGATTCTTCCAGCATCAATTTTTTTAATTCCTGTTTAACAATAAACAAATGTCCTTTCAGGATGTGCTTAATCTGTTCAATGTTTTTTCGGTATTCCCCTTCAGTTTGTAAATTGATACAAGGTGCTTTGCAGATACCAATATGGTAATCTAAGCATTCTTTTATTTTACCTTGAGCAATATTTTCGATAGATAAATTATGACTACAAGTTCTAAGAGGATATAACTTTTTAATCATGGCAATTAAGGTCTTAACCATAAATACGGAAGTATAAGGTCCAAAATACAAACTGCCATCTTTTTCCATTTTTCGAGTATAGGCAACACGCGGAAAACGTTCATTCTTAATATATATCCAAGGATAAGTTTTGTCATCTTTTAGCAAGACATTGTAGCGGGGCTGATATTCTTTAATCAAAGAATTTTCGAGCAACAAAGCATCGGTTTCGGTATCTACAATAATGTGTTTTATATCTACAATCTTGCGAACCAATATTCGCGTTTTTGCAGAGTCCTGATTTTTATTAAAATAAGATGCCACTCGCTTTTTTAAGTTCTTGGCCTTCCCCACATAGATAATAGTGCCCGTTTTATCAAAATACTGATAAACGCCAGGTTGCGATGGTAAATCTGCAACTAAAGTTTTTATGTTTGGAGCTTCTGAAGACATTCTATTTTAGATCTTATTTTTTGTAAAAATAGTAAATTTTTATCGTCATTACGAGGGTTTTTACCCGAAGTAATCTGTCTACGTTTACTGGGAAATTGCGTTGTCGTACCTCCTCGCAATGACGAGTTGTTTAGTATTTCTACAGCTGGTCTATCATTTCGTCTAATATCTTAAGTCTAATAATCTAAGCTATGCTTTAATATTATAATGAATATCGTCGGCTCTGTAACTATCTCTTCGCACAGTTAAAACATCTTCATATGTACTATAAGTACCCTGAACTTTGGGAATATAAAGTGAATTAACAATTCTAGACGCAATCTTATTTAAAGGCGTTGCTTTTTTCTGTCCAATAGCCATCATAGTAGCATTACGTTGCAATTCGTCGAGATATTTTGCCATTCCTCCATCTACAATTCCTGGCATGTAATAAATACTTTTAATTCCTTTTTGTGAGGCTTCAGGAGCAAAGCTACCCGCAAAACCATGTAAACCCCTTTTCGATGCTACATACGAAACTGAACCCGGGAACTCGGCATCTTCTGCCACAGAACCGACATACAATATGGTCTTTTGCAGAAGTGGAAATAACTGCTTAGTCAACTCGATGGGTGCAAATTGATTAATCTGTAAAACTAAATCGAATTCTTTACTATTTATTTCTGATGCCCGACCCAGCGTACCCGTAGTTGCTGCTGTATGTACCAAATAATCTATCTTAGAATATTTCGCCTTTAACTCTTGAATCATCGTATTCAGCTCATCTTCTTTTGCAAAATTTGCACAAATCAAATCAACTCTTACACCAAATTGTTTTTGAATTTTTTCTCTCAGTTGATTAGCCTTAACCTCGTTCGAAAAATAATGTAATATGATATCCGATCCACGAGAGGCTAATTCCATAGCAATCGATTCTCCAATTCCACCACTTGCTCCTGTAACTAAAGAAATCCTATTTTTTAAATGTTTAATACTTTTATCAACTTTCTTCTTTTCAGGAACTAAATACGTAAAAGCTCCGTTCTCGCCTCCTAAGCCTGCTGTAGCCGTTATTATTTTTTCTCCTGCTTTTAATTCTCCTTCAGCATTTAATCGACTCAAGCAAGTTGGTATAGAGGCGCCAGAAAGATTTCCGTTTTCGTATTGTACTTTTTGATATACTTTATCGATATTCAAGCCCAATTCTTTAACAACACCATGTACAATTGCGTTTCCTGTTTGGTGCGGAATCATTAAATCGATGTCTTCCAAACACCATTTAGTTTTATCTAAAACTTCCTGAGAGTTACGAACCAAATTTACCGTTGCTCTATCTTTAATAATTCCTGCTTGCATATACATTTTGCCTTTGGCACTGGCTCCCAAATAATTTATCATTTGTGGATCTTCGTAATTGACTATAGAAAGAATTCCTTCTTTCTTTTTGGTCATCTCACGAGAAAGAATTACAGTAGCCGAAGCGTCTGCAAAGGTTACAAAAGGAACAAATTCGGTAGTATCTACCAATAATTCCGACATTACTTCTGCATGACAAATTACTAAATATTTAGCTTTTGGATGCGTTTTAAAGTAAGTAATTGCACGTTCTAAATTATAATTAAATCCGCCACAGGCAGAGGTTAATGTCATGGTTTCTGCCTGATTCTCGAAATCGACAAAATAAGCTTTTAGAGTAGCGGCCAAACCTGGTGCTTGTTCGTGTGGCGTAGCAGTGCTAACCAACCATGCCGATATATCTTCAGGATTAATTCCTGCATCAGCTATAGCATCTTGTGTCGATTCTACAGCTAGATCTAATGATGTTTTTGCTGTTTTATATTTTTCTCTTGTGGGAGGAAATGGCACTACGTGATTCCGTTTCTTAAAACCCATTTTTAGCTCTGCCATATAATCGAAGGCCGATAAGCTTGGAGATTTAGCTTTGGCCTTTTGAAATTTCTCACCAGCCTCAATGCGTTTGGTATCAAACTTCTCCAAAAATTCTTTATTTACTGCTTCTTCTAATTCCTTATTATCGATAGAATACTCTCCTAAAGCATGTCCATATCCCGAAAATATATAGTTTTCTGTCATTGCTATTAATATTTCTTATGCTACAAAATTACTTTATTTTTCAAACAGTATGAATTTCAAAAGCAAGTTTGTAATTTTATAAGATTAAATTTCTCTAAATAATCACAAAATGAAAATCTTTAAAGCTGAACAAATTCGAGAAGCTGATAACTTTACAATTAACAACGAACCTATATCTTCTGTAGATTTAATGGAACGAGCAGCTAGTAAAGCCTCTGATTGGATAATACAAAACTACTCTAAGACGAATAATATTGCGGTCTTTGTTGGGTCAGGAAATAATGGGGGCGATGGTTTAGTAATCGCTAGACATTTACTCAAAGCCAACTATCAAATTCAAGTTTTCGATTTAAAAATTTCCTCCAACTATTCAAAAGATTTTTTAACTAATAAAAAACGATTAGAAAGTATTGATAAAACCATCTTCTCTAAATTTAATAAAAAAATAGACTTAAATCAATTTGATATTTTTATTGATGCCATCTTAGGATCTGGTCTAACCCGTCCTATAGAAGGTGTTTTGGCTGAAAGAATATGCCAAATTAATTTATCTAAAGCTATTACATTAGCTATTGATATTCCTTCTGGCTTATTTGGTGAAAATAATTCTCAGAATATTCACAAGCATATTATTCAAGCCGACTACACACTAACTTTTCAATTTCCTAAGCTTTCTTTTTTATTGCCCGAGAACTCTGATTTTGTAGGAACAATGTTGGTTTTCGATATTGGAGTTCATCCCCAATATATTGCAGAAACCCAAACTGATTTTTATCTAACGCATAAAGAAGATATCTCAACAGCATTTTCAAACAGAAAACAGTTTTCTCATAAGGGCACTTTTGGTCACGCATTAATATTTGCAGGAAGTAAAGGTAAAATGGGAGCAGCAATTTTAGCATCAAAGGCATGTTTGCGTTCTGGTGCAGGTTTGCTTAGTGCATTAATCCCCAAAGATGAGAATCTAATTATGCAAACTTCTTTGCCAGAAGCCATGAGTTTCTCATATTCAAGTATAAATGATATTCCAAAAATAACGGATTTCGATTGCCTTGGACTCGGCCCTGGAATTGGAATATCTGATGAAAGTTTACAATTATTTACCACTCTAATAAACCAATTAGAAAAACCATCCGTTTTCGATGCCGATGCCTTAAATTTATTAGCTCAACATCCTAAATTACTCGATAATATCCCCAAAAACAGTATTTTCACCCCTCACCCCAAAGAATTGGAAAGATTAATTGGCAAAACTAAAGATCATTATTCTCGTTTATTTGAAACTCAGAAATTTGCCAAGAAATATCAAATCTTTATTCTGATAAAAGGGGCCTATTCAAGTATTGTTTGCCCTAACGGAGATTTTCATTTTAACAGCACTGGAAATCCAGGCATGGCTACCGCAGGAAGTGGCGATGTGCTGACGGGAATTATTACAGGCTTATTAGCACAAGGTTTAGATTCGTTTAATGCACTTAGAACAGGAGTATTTATTCACGGATTAGCAGGAGACATAGCAAAAAAGGATAAAGGAGAATTAAGCTTAATTGCTTCTGATATAATTGAAAATTTAGGAAATGCTTTTAAGAGTCTAAAAATAGGTTGAACAACCTTACGAATCTAAATCCATTGCATTTTTTCGATTACTTTTTTTCAACTTCACTTTAATATTGGCCTTGGATTCTTCTCTAGACAATAATCGTTCAATATTCTTCTGATGCGTGAATAATAACAATATGGCAATCACCATAGAAAAAACGACCAAGGAAATAGTAGTTGTTTGTAAAACCACAATGATAAGAATAGGAAACGAAAAACCACCAATCATCGAGCTTAATGAAACATACCTTGTAATAAGTAATGTCGCAATAAAAATAATAACCGCATACAAGGCTGCAACAGGAGCAATTGCAATAATAAGCCCCAACAAAGTTGCTACACCTTTTCCTCCTTTAAACCCAACATATATAGGAAAAATATGGCCCAACAGAGCTGCAACACCAAGTGCCAACTCTAGATTAATAAATTGATCGTTAGAAAATAAAATCCAATGACTTGCTAAAATTGCAATCTGAACTGATAACCATCCCTTTAGAACATCGAAGATTAATACTGGAATACCCGCTTTTTTTCCTAATACACGAAAGGTGTTAGTTGCTCCCGCATTTCCACTGCCATGCTCTCTAATATCAATATCATAAAACATACGACCAACCCATACTGCTGTAGGAATAGATCCTATTAGATAGGCTAAAAGAATAGAGGATATTATGATTAAAATGTCTATCAAAGCATTGCGTGTTTAATGCAAAGTAAATAAAATTATTTGATTTATGTAAAGCATTTCTATTTAATATCAATATTATTAATGATTATCGTCACAAACCGAAATAAAAAATTACAAACTTTTGAATTACCAAAATATCTTTATATTATTCTCAAATATTAATGATAAATTTCACATAGGTACATATTTAAAAACATTATTCTATTAAGTCATCATATAAATGATTATCTTTATAGCTTACAAAAAAAAGCAAAATAAATTACGACATAATAATAATTACAAATGATTGAAAATTATCTAAAACATGAGGCTTACAGAGCAGAGAAGGGTATTCCTGCCTTGCCTTTAGACGCAAACCAAACAGGCGAATTATGTGAGTTATTACAGAACCCACCAGCAGGAAAAGAAGAATTTCTTTTAAACTTATTTACTGAGAGAATTGCTCCTGGAGTAGACCCTGCAGCAGAAGTTAAAGCTGATTTTTTAAACGAAATTCTTAAAGGAAACAAAACTTCGTCACTAATAAATAAAGAAGATGCTATTCGTATTTTAGGAACCATGATTGGAGGTTACAACGTAACTCCTCTTATCGATGCACTAAAAGACAATGAAATTGCTCAATTTGCTGTTGAAGCATTAAAAAATATAACTTTAGTTTACGATTCATTCGATACAATTGCTGAAATGAGCAAATCGAATGATTTTGCCATGCAAGTATTAAAATCGTGGGCTGATGCTGAATGGTTTACTACTAAAAACCCTCTTCCAGAAATAGCTACTGTAAAAGCATATAAAGTAGATGGCGAAATCAATACTGACGATTTTTCTCCAGCTTCTGACGCTTCTACACGTCCTGATATACCTTTACACGCCTTAGCAATGGGGAAAACATTATTTCCAGAAGGAAATGTAACTATTGCAAAATGGAGAGCAGAAGGCTCAAAAGTTGCTTTTGTTGGTGATGTTGTAGGAACAGGTTCTTCTCGTAAATCGGCTACCAACTCAGTTTTATGGCACATTGGAGAGGATATTCCTGCTGTACCTAACAAACGTCGCGAAGGTTTTGTTCTTGGTGGAGTAATTGCTCCTATCTTCTTTAATACTGTTGAAGATTCAGGTGGAATGCCAATTATTTGTGATGTTACAAAAATTAACTCTGGCGATATTATTACAATAAATACAAAAGAAGGAAAAGTAACAAACCAAGCTGGTGATGTTATCTCAACTTTCGAATTAAAACCTTCTACTATTGCTGATGAATACCAAGCAGGTGGTCGTATGAATTTAATTATTGGTAAAGCCCTAACCATGAAAGCTCGAAAAGCTTTAAATATGGGAGATATTGATGTATTTGCAATTGTTGAGCAACCAACACACAAAGCTGACCAAGGTTATACATTAGCACAAAAAATGGTAGGCAAAGCTATTGGCGAAAAAGGTGTTTTACCTGGCCAAGCAGTTGAGCCTCTTATGACAACTGTTGGTTCACAAGATACAACAGGTCCTATGACCGCTGATGAATTAACAGAATTAGCTTGCTTAAAATTCCAATCACCAATGTTTATGCAGTCTTTCTGCCATACAGCTGCTTATCCAAAACCTACAGATGTTAGAATGCATCGTTATTTACCTAAATTTATTTCTGATAGAGAAGGTGTTGCTTTAAATCCTGGCGATGGAGTTATCCACACATGGTTAAACCGTTTATTAGTGCCAGATACAGTTGGTACAGGTGGTGATTCTCACACACGTTTTCCAATGGGGATTTCATTTCCTGCAGGTTCAGGTTTAGTTGCTTTTGCTGGTGCTTTAGGTTTTATGCCTTTAGATATGCCAGAATCCGTTTTAGTTAAATTTAAAGGTAAATTAAACAAAGGTTTAACTTTGCGTGATGTTGTAAATTCAATTCCTTTAAAAGCTATTGAGAAAGGATTAATGACTGTTCCTAAAAAGAATAAAGTTAATGTTTTCAACGGTCGTATTCTCGAAATGGAAGGCTTACCTGATATTACTGTTGAGCAAGCATTCGAATTAACTGATGCTGCTGCTGAACGTTCTGCTGCTGCTGCAACAATCAAATTATCAGAGAAATCAGTTGTTAAATATCTAAAATCTAACATCGCAATGATGGAAAAAATGATTGAAGATGGTTACCAACATCCACAAACAATACAAAACAGAATTGATGCTGTAAAAGAATGGTTAAAGAATCCAAAATTAATGGAGCGTGACGAAAATGCAGAATATGCACAAGTTATCGAAATTGATTTAGCAGATATTAAGGAGCCTATTCTTTGTTGCCCTAACGACCCAGATGATGTTAAAGTATTATCGGAAGTTGCAGGAACAAAAATCTCTGATGTATTCTTAGGTTCTTGTATGACTAATATTGGTCATTTCCGTGCTGCTGGTAAAATCTGGGAAGGTCATGGAGTAAACAAAGAAACTCGAACATTTATTGCTCCTCCTACTCGTATGGATCAAGCAAAATTAAAAGAAGAAGGTTTATTCTCTGTATTTAACCAGATTGGTGCTCGTATTGAGGTTCCTGGATGCTCGCTTTGTATGGGTAACCAATTACGTGTAGCAGATGGCGATTTCGTATTCTCAACTTCTACTCGTAACTTCGACAACCGTATGGGTAATGGAGCTCAAGTATTTTTAGGTTCTGCTGAACTTGGAGCTGTTGTTGCTTTAACTAGTAAACTACCAACTCCTACCGAATATTTTGAGTATTACAACAAAAATATCGAAGGTAACCAAAACGATATTTATAAGTATCTTCAATTTGATGAAGAAACAGGAGAAGCTCTTTATAAAAGAAGAGATATCTAAACACTTAACGTTTATATTAAATAATTAAAGCTACTCCTT
>Ga0256842_1000400_pt1 | contig 38047 bp, 39 predicted proteins | sample 4559240metaG_FD_185973 | JGI IMG/M metagenome (GOLD analysis project Ga0256842, IMG submission 185973) | Hydrothermal vent microbial communities from Guaymas Basin, Mexico - 4559-240 | ecosystem: Environmental > Aquatic > Marine > Hydrothermal vents | place: Mexico: Guaymas Basin | collected...
CAGCACGTGGTGCGGGTACACCCGGATCTTCAGGTGGTAGTTCTCCCGGCCCACGGTCTTCGTGAGGTACCGGTTCGCCGCGACGCGCGCCGCCTCCAGCGCGTTGTGCGTCACCTGCGCCCGCTCCTTCGCGACCAGGGACATCTCCAGGTCGAAGTCCTTCGACGGGTCACCCATGTCGAACTGCCGGATCTTCGGGTCCGGCACTCCCTTAATGTACTCCTTCCGCGTGTACGCCGGGCCCTTCCACTCCCGGTAAATCCGGGCCGGGCGGTTCACCAACCCCCTCACCCCGCGCTCCACCATTGAGAGAATTTTAAAACGGTATCGTGAATCCCACCACCCAGGGCTCCGGGTATGAGCCCGATGATCCTCGCCCTGCTCGTTCTCATCTCCGGAGCGACGGCGGGGACGGCGACCGGCCACCCGATGAGCACCCTGCCGCAGGTCCAGGCGCCGACGCAGGCTCCGACTGCGCACCCAACCGCCGTCGACGACAGTCAGGAACGGGTGACCGAGGTCGCAACGCCGTCCCCAGGGATCACCGAGCGCGCGACGAACGGCGCGATGACCGCGCGCGCCGCGGGCGGGCCCGGCGTCGGTTACGACTCGAGCGTTACCCTCTCGGCGGGCGACCGGTCCGGCGAGGCCTACCGGTTGGACCCGTCGGACCAGCCGACGTCGCCCGGTCAGGGAGCCGGGGACACCACGCAGTACCTGAGCATCGCCCAGCAGATGTCGTCCGACCTCATCGACGCGATTAAGCACGCGATGAACGCCGCGCTGGACCTCCTGCAAGGCCAGGCCCTGCGTGAGCCCATCGGTCCCACGGGGTTCGCGGCGCTGATCGTCCTGCCGGCGATCAAGGCCGTCGTCCAGCAGCGGCTGATCCAGCAGATCAACCGGCCTCTCGTTCAGTTCCACCTGGAGCTGCTCAAGGTGATCCGGCCGAACGTCAGCCTCGTGAACCTGATATCAGTGGCCGGGGCCGCCACCCAGGAGGCCATCAAGGACGCCCTCAAGGAGCTGGATCCCGTAAAGCGACTCTTCGACATGATCGAGGACAGGGAGAAGCACTCCACCAGCGAGCGGGAGGAGAACGCGTACAGGGAGGCCGAGAGCGAGCTGAACAGCGCGCTGAACAGCCTGGCCAAGTACCTGGCCACCTGGGTCTACGTGCTGACGGCGGCGGCCGTTCCGACCCTTTAAGGGCCCTTCCCTCCCCGTTTCAACGCCCTCAATGATCCCCTTTTAAGTTCCGGCGCCCGTGAGCGGGGTCCGGACGGCGAGGTGGTGAACCCCCTACAACGGGAAAGGGGGTGAAAACCGGTGGGCGACAAGGACGACGTCAGGATCGGCGTGTTCGTGTGCCACTGCGGCGTGAACATCAAGGGCGTCGTGGACATCGACGAGGTCGTGGAGTACGCCAAGCAGCTGCCCGGCGTGGTGTACGTCGACGAGTACCCGTTCTTCTGCTCGGACCCGGGTCAGAACATCATCAAGGAGGCCATCGAGGAGTACGACCTGGACCGCGTCGTGGTGGCCGCGTGCACGCCGAAGATCCACGAGAACACGTTCCGGAACTGCGTCAAGGAGGCGGGACTGTCCCCGTACTACATGGAGATGGTCAACATCCGGGAGCAGTGCTCGTTCGTGCACCTGGACGATCCGGAGGAGGCCACGGAGAAGGCGAAGGCGCTGATCCGCGCCGGGGTCGAGCGGGCGCGCAGGCTGGAGGACGTGCCCATCAAGGAGGTCGAGGTCGAGGATAGCGTGCTCATCATCGGCGGCGGTATCGCGGGCATCCAGGCGGCGCTGGACCTGGCGGACCAGGGCTTCAAGGTGTACCTGGTCGAGAAGGAGCCGTCGATCGGCGGTAACATGGCGAAGCTGGCGAAGACGTTCCCGACGGACGACTGCGCCATGTGAATCCTGGCGCCGAAGATGGTGCAGGTGGGCAACCACCCGAACATCGAGCTGATCACCTACGCGGAGGTCAAGGACATCGACGGTCACATCGGCAACTTCGAGGTCACCATCGAGAAGAAGCCGCGGTACGTGGACGAGGACGCGTGCACGGGCTGCGGCGTCTGCGCGGAGGTCTGCCCGATCGAGGTGCCCAACGAGTTCGATCATGGGGTCGGCACCCGGAAGGCGATCTACGTGCCGTTCCCGCAGGCGATGCCGCTGGTGTACACGATCGATCGGGAGCACTGCATCGAGTGCCGGCTGTGCGAGGAGGCGTGCCCGCAGGACCCGCCGGCGATCGACTTCGACCAGGAGCCGGAGGAGATCCGGCTCAAGGTGGGCACGATCATCGTCGCCACGGGCTACGAGGAGTTCGACCCGAGCGTGCTCGAGGAGTACGGCTACGGCCGGTACGACAACGTAATCACCACGCTGGAGCTCGAGCGGATGCTGAACCCGGCGGGCCCGACGGAGGGTCACGTGATCCGGCCGAGCGACGGCAAGGAGCCGAAGCGGATCGTGTTCATCCACTGCGTGGGCTCGCGGTGCCCGGGCAAGGAGGAGAAGGGGCACCCGTACTGCAGCCGGATCTGCTGCATGTTCATCCTCAAGAACGCGCAGCTGATCAAGCAGCACGACCCGGACGCGGAGGTCTACTGCTGCTACATGGACGTGCGGGCGTTCGGTAAGGGCTACGAGGAGTACTACGAGCGAGCGCAGAAGCAGTTCGGCGTGCGGTTCATCCGCGGGCGGCCGGCGGAGATCATCGAGGACCCGGAGACCAAGAACCTCATCGTGCGCGTCGAGGACACGCTCACCGGCGAGCCGCTGGAGATCGAGGCGGACCTGGTCGTCCTCGGCTGCGCGCTGGTCGCGCCGGAGGAGACGTACAGCAAGCTCGCCGACATGCTGGGCATCGACCGGTCGCCGGACGGGTTCTTCAAGGAGCTGCACCCGAAGCTGGAGCCGGTCAGCACGAAGGTCCGCGGCGTCCAGATCGCCGGCGTGGCGCAGGGTCCGAAGGACATCCCGGACACGGTGGCCCAGGCGAAGGGTGCCGCCAGCGAGGCCAGCATCCCGATGTCGCAGGGTAAGGTCGAGCTGGAGCTGATCACGGCCACCGTCGACGAGGAGATCTGCGGCGGCTGCGGCGCGTGCGCGCAGGTGTGCCCGTTCAACGCGATCGAGATGGTGGAGAAGGACGGCCGGCGGGTCGCCGAGGTCGAGGAGGTCTCCTGCGAGGGCTGCGGGCAGTGCGCCGCGGCGTGCCCGAGCGGCGCCATGCAGCTGCGGTACTACCGCGACGAGCAGCTGATGCCGCAGATCGAGGCGCTGCTCGAGGAGGCGCTGGGCGAGGAGGAAGAGGAGGAGTAGGGACCGTGAGCCGGACTCACGGTCCCGTCCCCCGATGACCCCGCCCCCGAAGGGCGAAACGCCCAGGGGGCGGGGGATGGGGGCCTCACGCCCGTCGCCAATCGTTATGATTTTCATAACGATCGCCCGACACCCTATTCACAGCCTTCGCGCGGGTGAGCGTCCCCGTTCTCAGGGGGACTCCCGTTGACCGCCCGGATGGGCGTGATCGGCGTCGGGATGATGGGCAGCAACCACGCGCGGGTGTACCACGAGCTGGAGGAGACGGAGCTGGTGGCCGTGTGCGACGTGAACGAGGAACGCGCCCGGGAGATCGCCCGCCGGTACGGGGCCAACTGGTACACGGACCACGAGAAGATGCTGCGGGAGGAGGAGCTGGACGGCGTGAGCGTCTGCGTGCCCACCAAGTACCACGCGGACGTCGCCGTCGACGCCCTGGAGGCCGGCGTCCACGTCCTCGTGGAGAAGCCCATCGCCGACACGGTCGAGAACGCCCTCCGCATCATCGAGGCCGCGGAGGAGCACGGGCTGAAGCTCGCCGTCGGCCACATCGAGCGGTTCAACCCCAGCGTGATCAAGGCCAAGGAGGTCATCTCCCGCGGGGACGTGGGCGACATCGTCGTCATGTCCGCCAAGCGGGTCGGCCCCTACCCACCGAGGATCCGGGACGTGGGCGTGATCGTGGACCTCGCCGTGCACGACATCGACGTCATGATGTACCTCACCGAGTCCGACGTGGTCGAGGTGTACGCGGCCGCCGGCTCGGCGATCGTCCGCACCCGGGAGGACTACGCGGAGATCATGCTCAAGTTCGAGGGCGACCCGACCGGGCTCATCGAGGTGAACTGGCTGACCCCGTACAAGGAGCGCCGGCTGGAGGTCACGGGCCGGGAGGCCATCCTCGAGGTCCAGTACATCGACCAGGAGCTCCGGATGATGGACGAGGAGGGGGTCAAGGTGTTCAACATCGAGCGCGAGGAGCCGCTGAAGATCGAGCTCCGGGACTTCGCCGAGGCCATCCTCGAGGACCGGGAGCCCGTAGTGGACGGGACGACCGGGCTCAAGGTGCTCCGCACCGCGATCGCCGCGCTCGAGTCCGTCGAGCGGAACGAGCCCGTATCCCTGGAGGACTGACCCGTTCCACCCCGACAACATTATAAAATAGGCGACTCCGGCCCGCCCGAAAGCACCGGAGCGAGGGGGAGGATTCCATGTCCGAGAAGGAGCACATCAACCTCGCCTTCATCGGGCACGTGGACCACGGTAAGTCCACCCTGGTGGGCCGACTCCTGTACGACACCGGCGTGATCGACGACAAGGACCTGGGCGAGGGAGAGGACAAGTTCCGCGTGGTCATGGACACGCTGGAGGAGGAGCGGGAGCGCGGCGTGACCATCGACCTGGCCCACACCAAGTTCGAGACCGACAACTACGAGTTCACGATCGTGGACTGCCCGGGCCACCGCGACTTCGTTAAGAACATGATCACCGGCGCCAGCCAGGCCGACGCCGCCATCCTCGTCGTCGCCGCCGACGACGGCGTGATGCCGCAGACCAAGGAGCACGCCTTCCTGGCCAAGACCATGGGCATCGACCAGCTGATCGTCGCGATCAACAAGATGGACCTCGTGGACTACGACCAGGACCGCTACGAGGAGGTCAAGCAGGAGGTGGCCGAGCTCCTGAAGACCATCGGCTACAACGTGGACGAGATCCCGTTCATCCCCATCAGCGCCTTCAAGGGCGACAACGTCGTTGAGAGAAGCGACAACATGCCCTGGTACGACGGCCCGACGATCCTCGAGGCCCTGGACCAGCTGAAGCCGCCCGAGAAGCCGGTCGACAAGCCGCTGCGCATCCCGATCCAGGACGTGTACTCCATCACCGGAGTCGGTACCGTGCCCGTGGGCCGCGTCGAGACCGGCGTCCTGGAGGTGGGCGACACCGTCCGGTTCGAGCCCGTGTACACGGCCACCGGCGGGCGCAAGGGTGAGGGCGAGGTCCGAAGCATCGAGATGCACCACGAGGAGATCGAGCGCGCCGAGCCGGGCGACAACATCGGCTTCAACGTGAAGGGCGTCGGCAAGAACGACATCAGCCGCGGCGACGTCGCCTGCCACCCGGACGAGCCGGCGACCGTGGTCACCCCGGACGACACGTTCATCGCCCAGATCGTCGTGCTGCAGCACCCGAGCGCGATCTCCGTCGGCTACACGCCGGTGTTCCACTGCCACACCGCCCAGGTCGCCTGCAAGTTCGAGGAGCTGATCGAGAAGATCGACCCGGCCACCGGTGAGGTCATCGAGGAGAACCCGGACTTCCTGAAGACCGGAGAGGCCGCCCGCGTCCGCATCCGGCCCACCAAGCCGATGGTCATCGAGGAGGTCAGCGAGATCCCGCAGCTGGGCCGGTTCGCCATCCGAGACATGGGCCAGACCGTGGCGGCGGGCATGTGCGTCAAGATCGAGAAGGAGGAGTAGCCCGCCCCACGCCCCTCCCACACTTCTTCCCGGGTGAGCCCCCATGGCCCAGGAGGTCCGGCTCAAGCTCTCCAGCACCGACCACCGCAAACTCGAGGAGGTGTGCGAGCGCATCAAGAAGGTGGTCGAGGAGACCGGCGCCCACATGTCGGGGCCCATCCCGCTGCCGACGAAGCGCCTGATCGTGCCCACGCGCCGCTCCCCGGACGGCGAGGGCAAGGCCACCTGGGACAAGTGGGAGATGCGCATCCACAAGCGGCTGATTGACATCCGAGGCGACGAGCGCACCATCCGACGCCTGATGCGGATCCACATCCCCGAGGAGGTGCACGTCGAGATCATCATGAAGTAGGGCCCGGGTGACCGCCCCGGGCCAATCGTTAATCATCCCGTAACGTTCCGCCGCCCAGCAGCGCCCGCTCCCACGAGGTCAGCGACGGGCACACCGAGCACCCCAACCGGTAGAACCCCCGCTCGTACAGCCCGCTCACCGGCAGCCCCAGCCGGAACAGCGTCCCCAGCACCTCCGCCCCGCTCCACCACTTCAACGGGTTCACCTCCGGCACCTCCAGCATCCGATTCTCGTGCACCGGGGGCCTCAGCCGCCTCCTCCTACTCTCCGCGTCCCGATCCCCCACCACCAGCACCGGATCCTCCAGCCCGCTCACCACCCTCCGGATCCCGGCCACCTTCACCCCCGTGCACCACCGATCCTCCGGAGTGGGCCGCTTCCTCCTCAACCCCCGACGGAACGCGTCCGAAACGTCCACGCGCTCGACCTCCACGCCCAGCGCGTCCTCCAACTCCTCCACCACCTCCCGACCCAGGTCGAACCCCGTGTCCACGTACACCGCGACCAGATCCAGCCCCAGCTCGTCCGCCACCTCCCGACCCAGCGCCAGGCAGCACGCGCTGTCCTTCCCGCCGCTGACCGGCACGACCACCTCCGAGAACCCCTCCACGTGCTCCCTCAGGAACTCCAGCGACTCCTCGAACCGCTCCCTCAACACCCCCTCGTTCACCCGCACGAACTCGTCCAAGTCGAACGGCTCCCCCTCGCCCAGCCGACCCGCCTCCGGCTCCCCCTCGTCCGGGGTCACCAGCCGCAGTACCGGCCGTCCCGAACCGTCGTAGAGCACCTCCTCGGGCGGGTTGCCGGGCCGGCGCACCGAGAGGTACGCCCCCGGTTCCAGCTCCACCCCCGTCACCTCCCGCACCGACTCCGCGAACCGGCCCCACCGCAGGAACAGGTCCGCGTCCTGGTCCTCCACCACCGGCCGCCCCGACCGCAGCTCCGGCACGCCGCGGAACGCCACGCTGAGCCGCGGGACCGCCCGGCCCAGCTCGATCGCGTCCACAATCTCCACCAGCCGCGCGTTCCGAACCTCCGCCTTCCCCACGTTCACGATCGCCCAGTCGTCCACCAGCATCGCCCGGGACCGGGCCCGGTCCGGGTACGTCCTCCGACCCAGCAGCAGCACCTTCCACAACGCATTTGACTCCTCGAAAATCCCCCGGCAGGTCCCCACGATCCAGGAGAAGTCCCGCTCCCCCCGCACCGTGTCCACGACCCACTCCCAGTCCGGGTAGTACCGCTCCAGCGCCGACTCCACGGCCGACGCATCCTTCCGGGCCCGCACGACCACGTGCAGCCGCCCGCGCAACCGGATCCCCCCGGGGTGCTCCCATGAGCGAGGGGGAGCGCTGGCGGCTGAGCTGGGAGGGTGAGCGTCCCGAGCGCGCCGACGTCGAGCTCTCGGAGTTCTCCCCCCGGCTGCCCGACGCGCCCGCCTACACCCACCAGGTCGAGACGGTCGAGCGGCTGCGGGAGGCGAACGTGCTGCTGACCGCCGGGATGGGGGCCGGCAAGACCGAGGCGGCCCTGGCGGCCGTGGAGCACCTGGGGCTCAAGCCCGCCGTGTTCGTGTACCCCACCAAGGCCCTCGCCCGGGACCAGGCCGAGCGCATGATCGAGTACGGGTTCCACGTCGTGATCGCCGACGGCGACCACCCGGGCTGGCGCTCCCGCATCGACGACGCCGAGCTCGTGCTCACCAACCCGCAGATGATCTGGGTGCACGCCCAGGAGGGCCTGGACTTCTGGCGGTTCCTCAAGGACCGCGCCGCCTGCGTGGTCTGGGACGAGGTCCACTTCTACGACCCGCGCCAGGCCAACCTCCTCCTGGGCATCGTCCGGGCCCTCCGGGACCGGCGCCACCTCTTCATGTCCGGCACCGTGGGCCACCCGGACCGCTTCTGCCGCGAGGTGGAGCGGGCCACCGGGGTCCCCTGCGCGCACGTCCGCGGCCGCGGCAAGATGGCCCCCCCGGACCTTCCGGGCCCTCGACTCGGGCTCGCTGAAGGATCTCATCCGGGAGGTCGCCGAGTGCGCCGAGCGGGGGGAGAAGACCCTCGTTTTCCTGCGCTCCCGCGCCCAGGTGGAGCACACGTACCAGGTCCTGCGGCGCCGCTTCGGGCTGGAGGACCGGGTCACGATCCACCACGGGGCCCTGCCCAGGGAGGAGCGGTGGCGGTCGGAGCGCGCCTTCAAGAGCCACGTGCCCGTCATGCTCACCGTGAAGACCCTGGAGGTGGGCATCGACATCGGCTCCGTCTCCCGGGTGATCCACTACGGGCTGCCCGAGAAGGTCTCCGACTTCTGGCAGCGGGAGGGGCGCGCCGGGCGAAGGGGCCAGCCGGCCGAGTCCCTGATCTTCCCGGCCGACCCGTGGACGCGGTTCGTCACCTCCTCCCCCACCCGGTTCCGCCGGGCGTACCTGGAGGGACAGGTCGAGCGGATCCTGGCCGACCACCGCTCCCCTACGTCCGCGCCCCCCGACAAGAACCCATCGCGGTCTTTCTACGGGGAGAAGGAGGTCTACCGGGTCGTGCGCGCGGACGACCCGCGCAGGCTCCTGAAGGACCAGCTGGACCCGGAGGACGTGCCCCGCTCCTGGGCGCCCGGGTGCGCCTTCCGGTACCGGGGAGACGTGTGGATCGTGGTGGGACCTCCCGACGAGGAGCGCCGGACGATCCCGGCCCTACCGGCGGAGGAGTACGACCCCTCGGTCCGCCAGCTCATCGACGAGGGCTGGTGGCCGTACCCCCGGATCGAGATCGAGGCCGAGGCCAGGGAGGGGGAGGATCCCGAGGGGTGCGGGCTGGGCCACGTGAAGATCCGCTGGACGGACACGGTCCTCGTCCCGCCCCCGGACGTGCCCGACCAGCCCATCCTGCTGGAGTCCGGCGACCTCACCGTACGGATCCGCGCCTTCTACGTCCGGCTTCACGACCCCCGGCTGCGGTCGTCCCGACGGGCCAGCTCCGCCGAGCTCGCCATCCACGCGCTCACCTACGCGCTGAAGCTGGTGTCCGGCGCCCCACTCAACCTCATCGATCATTACGTACACGAGTCCGCGTACGCCGAGCTGCCCGAGGGTGAGATCCGGAGCGCCGCGTACCTGCTCCTCTACGAGGCCCCGCCCGCCGTCATGCCGCTGCTCGAGTGGGAGCGAGCCGCGCTCAAGGCGGAGCAACTGATCGAGCGGGAGGCTCCGGAGAACCTGCGCCTTCCCCGCTGCCCGTGGCCGAGCCGCTCGGACCCCGATCCCTCACCCCGACTCGCCTGCCAATACCTCCACGCCGTCCTCGAGCGGATCCAAACGCTGCGAGAACGCGTGCGAAGGGAGGAGCTGTAGTGGGCGCGGAGTGGGTCACCCGACACCTGGACTACGACGGGGAGCTCACCTGGCTGATCGAGTCCCATGGGCCGCCTGACGATCCCACGCCGCCCTGCCGCCCCACCTGCCGGCACTGTTACGCGACCCAACTCCCACCTGACGCGCGCGAGCGGCTCGTGATCAACGAGCTCTCCCTGTACCCCTCCGACCTCGTGAACCACCCGCGGCTGGAGGAGGTGCTGCGCAGGGCGCGCGAGCTCGTGGCGTCCCGGGAGCCGCTACCCCTCAAGCTGATCACCTCGGGCAAGGGGCTCACCGAGCGCCGGCTGAAGGCGCTCCTGCGGCACCTGGACCAGCTGGACTTCCACCTGCTGTCCACCGACCCCGCGGAGCGGGCCTCCCTGACCCGCGAGCCGGTACCCCGGGCGGAGCGGGTGCTGGAGCTCGTCCGGCGCGCGGCCAGAGAGGTCGACACCGTCGCCAACGTAGTGCTCGTGCCCGGCCACAACCTGCGCAGCCTGCCCCGAATCCTCCGGGACCTAGATGACTGGGGACTGCGCAAGTGCGTGGTCATCCCCGTCGGACTGACCCGGTACCACCGGGGCGGCCTGCGGCCGCTCACCCCGGACGAGGAGCGGTGGGCGTGGCGGGTTTGTCGACGGCTGGACCGGGAGCTCGACCTGGACGTGGTCCCCTGCGACAGCCTGCTCCCGGCGGAGCGGTTCCGCCCGAGGCTCGACCCGGTGGCGAGGCGGTGCGCCCGGGCCCTGGAAGGGCTGGAGATGCGCGTGGGGCTCGTCACGGGCGAGGCCTTCGGCCCCGTGATCCGAGAGCTCTGCGAGCGGGTCAACGCCGAGCTGGGGGACCGGGCGCTCGAGCCCGTGATCGTGCGCAACCGGTACTTCGGCGGGAACATCCGCTGCGCCGGCCTGCTCACCGGCCGTGACGTCATCCGGGCGCTCCAGGGGGTGGACGTGGACGTCGCGGTCGTGCCCCGGATCGCCGTCGAGCTGGGTTCGTTCATCGACGGGGTCACGACCTGGGAGGTGGCCGCCAGGGCCGACTGCGAGGTGATCGTGGGTCCGGAGCGGGTGGAGGAGCTTCCGGAGGTCCTGTCTCGGCTCGCCTCGGGGTGGTCCGGGTGCACCGGGCCGTGCTAGCCCTGCTCCTCTCCACCGCCGGTACGCTCGCCGCCGCCCGACTGTTCCGGTGGGTGGACGGGCCGCTGTACGAGCCCGTGCGCGGGGGCACGCCCCGCGGCGTCGGGATCGTGCCCGCCCTCGTATACGCCCTCCTGTCCCCGGTCGGCGCCGTGCCCGCGCTCACCCTGGCCCTTCTGGGCTTCGTGGACGACGCGCTGGGCCGCCGGCCCACCCGGCTGGGCGTGGAGGTCGGTCATCTCTCGCGCGGCCTGGCCATGCTGGCGACGCTGGCGTGGTGCTGGGACCGGTACGGGCCGATCACCGGGCTGGTGGCCGGGTTCCTGCCCCAGCCCGCCAACATCGTGGACACGCAGCCCCGGGCGTTCACCTTCGCGCTCGCGGTGGCCACGCTCTCGTGCGTGCCGCTGGGCACCGCGGACCCGGTCGCCCTGGCGGTGCTCTGGGCGGCGCTCGCCCCTTACGTGGCGCTCGACCTGCGCGGTCGGGCGATGCTCGGGGACGGTGGGAACGCGGCGCTCGCCGTGGCCGGGCTGCTGGCGGCGACGCGCGGGGACTCGCTCGGCGCGCTCGCCTTCCTGGCCGCGTTCACGCTCGCCGGGGCGTGGTACCGGTACCGGATGGAGCCGAGGCTCCGCGAGTACCTGGAGCGGGAGCTGGGGATCCGCGACCCGTCGTTCATGGACGCGGTCTGGGACGTGCTGACGGGCGGGGCGCTGGGGGACTTGGTCAAGTCGTGGACGTTCGGCCGGGTCCGGGTCCCGGAGTGCGGGCCGTGGGCGCGCCGGCTGGGTTACCGGAGGTTGGTCCTTATCGGCCGGTCGACGGTGGGTAGGCGCCTCCGAGCAGGTTAAATCCCCGAGCCCCGGGCACCCGGGTTAGGTCCTCCTAACGGGGGTCTCTCGTTGACCGAGCGGGCCGAGGAGGGGAAGGAGGAGGGCAGGCACCCGCACCATCCGAGCCCCGAGGAGATCAGGAAGCGGATCGAGCGGGAGAAGGAGGAGATCGAGAGGCGCCTGGAGAACGTGGAGCACGTGCTGATCGTGATGAGCGGTAAGGGGGGCGTCGGTAAGACCACGGTGACGGTGAACCTGGCGCTCTGCCTGGCCGAGGACGGGGACGTGGGCGTGCTGGACCTGGACATCCACGGTCCGAACGTCCCGGAGCAGCTGGGGGTGGACGAGCCCCCGAAGGCGTCCCCCGCGGGACTGTTCCCGGTGAAGGGGTACCACGACGTGCGGGTGGTCTCGATCGGCACGATGCTGGAGGACCGGGACCTGCCGGTGCTCTGGCGCGGGCCGCGCAAGTCCGGGTTCGTCCGGGAGGTGCTGGTGAAGACGCAGTGGGGGGACCTGGACTACCTGATCGTCGACATGCCGCCGGGGACCGGCGACGAGATCATGACCGGGCTGGAGATGCTGCCGGAGCGGGCCCGGAACGTGCTGCTGGTGACGAGCCCGGAGTCGCTGGCGCGCGCGGACGTGGTCAAGGCGGGCGAGGCCGTGCGGCGCATGGAGGGCAACCTGCTGGGCCTGGTCAGCAACATGCACGGGATCATCTGCCCGGAGTGCGGCGCGACGATCGAGTACTTCGCCGAGGATCACTCGGAGAAGCTGGCGGAGCGGCTGGGCGTGGAGGTGCTGGCCCGGATTCCGCTGGACCCGGAGGCGAAGCTGAGGTCGGAGGAGGAGGGCAAGCCGATGGTGCTCGCGGCCCCGGACTCGCGGGCCGCCGAGGCCTTCCGGGAGCTGGCGGAGCGGGTTAAGGAGGCGCTGTAGGTCGGTCGGAACGGTCCTCATCACCACTCAGCGGGGTCCTACCTCCCCATCCCCGGTCTTCCCGCGGGCTCGGCCCCGAGCGCCCTCCCCATCACGCGTCGGGGGCGGCTATACCTCCTCATCGCCGCCCACGTCCTCCACCTCCTCCACGGTCCGGACCAGCCGACAGAGCCGACGGTTGCGCACGACCATGACCCGGGGTCGGAACCGGACGTAGTAGGCCTCCCAGAGCGCGAGCGCGAGCCGGGGCTGGGCGCCCCCGCCCACGTCGATGAACACGGCGTCGACGCGGTCCGTGCGCCTCAGCACCTCGCCCAGCCGGAACCCGTCCTCGTGCAGCGGGACGACGTTGTCCAGGCTCGAGACCCGATCGACCAGCCTCCGGTACATCTCCTCGGACTTCTCGAACGCGAGCACGAGCTCGGCCCGCTCCGCGAGCCGGACCGTGGTATCCCCGGCCGCCGCCCCCACCTCCACGACCACGTCCCCGTCCCTCACCACCTCCTCCGCCAGCCTCCGGTACCGACCGACGTCGAAGACCAGGTAGGTCCTCGTCACGGGACCGCCCCTACAGCTCCGCCTCGAACTCCCGCGTCTCCACCTCACCCTCCCGCAGCAGGTAGAGCTTCATCCACACCTTGCGGTCCTCGATCGTCCCGTACATGAACGAGGGGCCCGGACTCGCCCCGCCGCCCGAGCGCACCCCCGTGAGGCTGCCCGGGTTCACGATCAGCTTCCCTCGGTGCTCGCGGAACTCGGGCCGGTGCGTGTGGCCCGTGAAGATCACGTCCGCGCCCTCCTCCTCCGCGATCGAGGCCAGCTGGTCCGGGTCCCCGCGCGGGTGTACCCCGCTCCCGTGATCCACCACCACCTTCAGCCCCTCCAGCTCCTCCGTCACCCGGTTCGGGAGCGGGAGGCCGAAGTCGCAGTTCCCCGTCACCAGGAGCGCCTTCTCGCCCAGCGAGGCCATCCACTCCACCACGTCCTCCGACGTGTAGTCCCCGGGTGAGATCACCACGTCCACCGGGGCCAGCCGCTCGATCCGCTCCTTCAGCGGGTGCGGCACCTCCTGCGCGCGCTCCGGGATGTGCGCGTCCCCCAGGACCAGCAGGTTGATCATGATCCCTCACCCCCCGGGCGCCGGATCCAGCTCCACGAACCCCCTCCGGAGGCACGAGCGTAAAATTCGTCGCCCCGCCCCCTCGTGGAACCGCGGCGGCGCCCAATCCCGGGTCACCCGGCACCGCTCCACCCCGTCCTCCCGCACCCTCACCCGGTACGCCAGGAACCCGCGCCGCTGCCACACCGGGGTCCGGCCCAGGTTGATCCCGAACTCCCGGAAGAGGAGCTCGTGCACGTCGTGCGCCTTCATCCCGCGGAGCCGCTCCGCGGCCTCCCTCGGCGAGAGCCCCTTCCTCCTGAGCGCCCAGTACGCGTACGAGTTCAGGTGGTTCCGCCAGGCCTCATCCTGCCTCCACTTGAAGTACCGGACCACGTCCTCCTCCGTGAGCACCACGCACCGGGAGTCGAAGGAGATCGTCTCCGCGAACACCCGCTCACCGAAGTGCTCCCGCAGCGCGCCCTGCAGGTAGCTGGCCGCGCAGGAGGCGGAGACGGAGGTGAGCTTCTCCACCCGCCCGGAGAACGGGATCCGATCGCGCGGGATCAGCAGGTTGAGCTCGTCGGAGAACCCGTACACGAGCGTGACGCCGAGGCCGGAGTCCCGGATCAGGCGCACCGCCGTCTCGGCCATCGCCTCCGCGAACCGACGGTCGTAGGGTTTCTCCATCCCCAGCCGGCGCGTCAGGTTCGTGAACGCCCGACCGTCCACCCGCAGGACCAGGTGCGCGTTGGGCGGGACGCGCAGCCCGGAGTACACCTCCAGGTCCCGGGGCTCCGGGGGCTTCAAGTCCCCACCCGCAGCCCCTCGGTCAACCGCTCCAGGAGCGCGACGGTCGAGTACGCGGCCAGGGCGCTCGTCCTCGGGTTCTCCGGGAGGGCCGCGTTCCGCAGCTCGAACCGGTACTCACCCAGCTCCGAGCGGACCTCGACGACGTGCGTGTTCCGGTCCGCGTCGGGATCGCACACGATCCGCACCCGCACCCGCGACGGATCCCCCACCGCCAGGGCGACGGCGGCCGCCACGTTCACGTTCCTCGGAAACCGACGCACGGCCTCCCGAACGGACCCCTCGAACACCACCTCCCGGTCCTCAACCTCCCGGTCCAGCGACTCCGGGGGCTTGACCGTGGTCAGCACCACCTCCTCCACCCGGCCGTCCACCGCCCGGAGCACGTCCAACCCGCCCACCGCCCCGGAGGGGACGAACAGCCGATGACCCGACCGCTCGCACGCCTCCAGGCACTCCTCGAGCAGTCCCTCCTCCAGCACCAGGGCGCCCACGCTGAGGACGATCACGTCCGTTCGCTCCAGCGCCCCCGGCAGCAGCTCCGCCGCCGCCTCCACGGAGGCCGCCTCCACGAGCACGTCGCAGTCCCACTCCAACGCCTCCTCCAACCTCGTCGTGACCTCGCAGTCCGGGAAGAGCCGTCGCGCCCACGCCAACCGCTCCCGATTCCGATCGCACACGGCCACCGGCACCACGCGACCCCGCAACCGCCCCTCCGCGGCCTCAGTCAGGATCGTCGACCCGATCCCGCCCACGCCCACGAGCCCTAAGCTCAGCCTCCTCATACTCCACGATCCCCTCCCTCAGGTACTCCACCAGACCGGGCGGCAGGAGGGGGCGCCCCTCCTCCGCCGGGTAATCGCAGTGAAGCCGCACCGAGTGCCCGGGCCCCAGCTCCACCTCCGGCCGCTCCACCACCTCGATCTCCTCTACCCTCACACCCTCCTCCAGCACCATCAGCGCGACCCGAACCGCGCCGTCGATGCTGAAGTGGTACTCGCCCAGGTGCCGCGCCTCCGCCCCCCGAAACCGCGGCGTGATGAGCCTCCGGGTCCGGCGCCGGCGCGGATGGTCCCCCAGGATCCCGCCCACCACCAGCACGTCCGGCTCCTCGTCCGGGGTCAGCGGCTCCTCCGCGTCCGGGTCCAGCACGATCACCCGGTCACCCCGCAGCGGCAGGTCCGAGCCCGAGTACGGGAGGGCCGGGTACCGGGACTTGACCAGGACCTCCGGGTCGGCGCCCGTGACCGTGAGCTCCCACCCGTACCGCCGGGCCACCCGGTAGGACTCCGTGTACTCCAGGTCCAGCCACGGGGACCACCGGTCCGCGTGCTCGATGAACACGACCGGCAACTACTCCTCGACCTCCTCCACCTCCGTCGTCTCCCGCTCCCTCGAGCGCCCGGGTCGCTCCACGATCACGATGTCACCCACCGCCTTCACGGCGCCCGCGTCGATGTTCTCCACCCGCTTCTCCTCCACCCCGGGCAGGGGAATCAGCCCACCCCCCGACTCCTCCGTGACCACCACGATCAGCCGCCTCAGATCCCCCGTCTCCGGGTCGAACGTGACGTCCCGAACCGTGCCGACCCGGTGCCCATCCTCCGTGTACACCTCCATCCCCACGAGCTGCTGAAACCTAACGTACCGGCGCTGAACCTCCGCCAACGGGGCTCCCCCCATGGAGGTCGTCGGGATTCACCACGGACACGACGCCGGGGCGGCGCTCGTCCGGGACGGCCGGATCGTGGCCGCCGCCAACGAGGAACGGTTCTCGCGTAAAAAACTCCATCGAGGGTTCCCCGAGCGCTCCCTAAAGTTCGTCCTCGGGCGGGCCGAGGACCCGGACGCGATCGCGGTGGCCGGCCTCTACCGGCGCAAGCGCGACCTGGACCGCCTGCGCGCGCTGTCCGAGGAGCTCGAGGCCCCACTCTACCTCGTCGAGCACCACGCGGCCCATGCCGCCTCGGCCTACTACACCTCCGGCTTCAACCGCTGCCTCACGATCACCGTGGACGCGGCGGGGGACGGGCTCTCCGCGACCGTCTGGGCGTGCGAGCGGGGACGCATGCACCGCGTGGCCACGGAGTCCTACTACGACTCCCTGGGGGACTTCTACGCGAACGTGACCGAGCTCCTGGGCCTCGAGCCCATGAAGGACGAGGGCAAGGTCATGTGCCTGGCCGCGTACGCCGAGCCCGACCGCCGCACCCTGGAGTGGATCGAGAGCGAGGTGATCACCGTCGAGGAGGGACGGATCAGGAACCTCCTGGGGGCCATCTCCGGCGAGGCCGTGCGTCGGCTCAAGCGCTCACCGCTGGCCGAGCTCGACCGCGAGCGCCTCGCGGCCACCGCGCAGCGGGCCCTCGAGCGTCTCCTCCTCCGGTACTTCTCCCACCACGTCGAGGAGTACGGGGAGCGCCGGGTCGCTTACGCGGGGGGCGTCGCCGCGAACGTCGTCGCCAACATGCGCCTCCGCGAGGGGCTCGACCTCGACCTCTTCGTCCATCCGAACATGGGGGACGGCGGGCTGGCCGTCGGGGCCGCCCTCTGGGCCTGGGCGCAGGAGGAGCTGGCCCGGGGCCGCACCCCGAGGCCGCGGCGGCTGGAGCACGTGTACCTGGGCCCCGAGTACGGTCGGAGGGCCGTGGAACGGGCGCTCGAGCGGCACGGGCTGCTCGACCGGGCCGAGCGGGTGGGCCGGGACCCGGAGCCCCTCGTGGATCGGCTGCTGGAGGGACGGACCGTCGCCGTCTTCCACGGGAGGATGGAGTACGGACCCCGGGCGCTCGGGGCCCGGAGCATCCTGGCGGACCCGAGGGACCGGGCGATCGTGGACCGGCTGAACCGCGCGCTGGGTCGGGAGCGGTACCAGCCCTTCGCCCCCACCATCCTGGAGGAGCGGGCGCGGGACTACCTGCGCCGGCCGTGCCGTTCCCCCTTCATGACCCTCGCCTTCCGGGCGACCGAGCGGTTGCGGCGCGAGGCGCCCGCGGTCGTGCACGTGGACGGGACGACCCGTCCCCAGACGCTGGGCGACGAGCTGCCCTTCTACCGGGAGATCCTGGAGGAGTTCGAGGGGAGGACCGGGGTGGGGGGCGTCTTGAACACCAGCTTCAACCTCCACGGGGAGCCGATCGTCCGCTCGCCCGAGGACGCCGTGCGCGCCCTCCTGAAGGGGGCCGCCGACGCCCTCTGGATCGAGGGGTACCTCGTCGATCGCGGGTAGGGGGTCGGTCCGCTGAGGCGCCCCCGCGTGCTGTACAACGTGGGGATGACCGCCGACGGCAAGGTGGCGAGCGTGTCGGGGGACGCGCGCATCTCCGGGGAGGAGGATCTGAGGGAGGTGCATCGGCTCCGGGCCGAGCACGACGCGGTCGCGGTGGGCGCGAACACCGTGCGCCGGGACGACCCGATGCTTAACGTGCGCCTGGTCGAGGGGGAGGACCCGCTCCGCGTCGTCTTCACCTCCGACTGCACCGGGATCCCGACGGACTGCCGGCTCGTGCGGACCGCGCGCGAGATTCCCACCCTCGTCCTCTGCGCCGAGGCGGACCCGGGGCGCCGCCGGGAGCTCGAGCGGCGCGGGGTGGAGGTGGAGGAGGTCGGCTGGGAGGGCGGGTTCGCGGACGTACGGGAGGGGCTGAGGGTGCTGTACGAGCGCGGGGTCCGGTCGCTGCTGCTGGAGGGCGGGCCCACGCTCGCCTGGAGCTTCCTCAGGCACGGGCTGATCGACGAGTTCCGCGTCGCGGTGGCCCCCGTGCTGGTCGGCGGGGAGGAGGCGCCCACGCCGGTGGGCGGCGAGGGGTTCCCCACGATCGGGGAGGGCGTGGGGCTAAAGCTCAAGCGCGTGGAGCGGCTCGGTCGGGACGTCGTGCTCTGGTACGAGGTTACGGGGCCCGCCGAGCGCCTCGCGAGGGAGCACGAGCGGGCCCGGGGGGAGCCGGATTGAAGTGTCCGGAGTGCGGGACCGAGATGAACCCGGAGCTGCGGGAGGACGGCGTGGAGGTGCTGAAGTGCCCGGAGTGCGGGAAGGAGATCAAGCGGATCCTCTCGTACCGGGACTTCGGCGTCGAGTCCGTCGAGCTCCTGGACCTCCCGCGACCGGAGTGGGACGAGGAGCTCGTGGGCAAGAAGGTGGTCGCGGTGATCCGCTACCGCTCGCCCGAGGGGTACCGGCGTCGGAAGATCCGGGGCCGAGTGGAGCGGATCGACAACCGGGGTAACCTCGTGATCCGGCGCGAGGAGGACGACTTCGAGGTCACGCTGTACCCCCAGGTGGTTGAGAACATCAAGGTACTGGAGTAGGGGGGTTCGGCTCCCGCCGGTCCGGTCATCGGCGCGGGAGCCTCCCCGATCCCCACCGGAGATCCCATCCACATCGCGGGGGGCCGTGAACCGCGTGCCTACCAACGATAAAAGCGACCCCTCCCCGGCCGCGCCCCCCGGGGGTGACCCGGGGGTGAGTCGGGCGCTCGCGACCCTCCTACTCGCCCTCTTCGCGCTCATCCCGCCGGCCTCCGCCGAGATCCACATGCTCACCTGGGCCGGCGGGGGCGCGGACGACACCTGCGTGGCCCGAACGAAGGAGATCGTGGACTGGTGGAACGCCTACCGGGCCACCGGGCCCCAGGACACGATCGTGTGGCACTACACGACCCGGGAGGACCGCTGGCGAACCGTGCTGGAGACCGGCGTGGACCCGCTCACCGGCGCCAGGATCGACGTGATCTACGTGCCCGGCGGCTGGCACCCGGAGCGGTACTGGCACTTCGACTGGGTCAGCGCGCTCTACCGCGCGCAGATCGACCTGGGGATCGGGTACGTGGGCGTCTGCGCGGGCGCCTACCTGCACGCCGGCGACGTGGAGTACGACTCCGGCTCCCCGGGTCACCAGGACCTGCTGCAGGACGGCGTCACCGTCGTGGACGGGATGAACGGACCCAACCGGATCTGCCGCGTGCTCATCCTCCCGGACAACCCGCTGACCCCGAACTGGACGTGGAACAACGTGTTCACGTACAAGTACTGGAACGGGCCCGGGTTCGGCCCGGAGGACGGCCTGCAGTACGACCAGAGCCAGCGATGCTGGGTGAAGTACGCGAGTATCGAGGGCAAGGACGTGATGATCAAGATCTGGCCGGTCGGGGAGTACATGGACACCTGCCGGGGCTGGGCGATCGTGGCGGGCCAGTACTTCGTGCGCGAGGGGGATCGGTGGGTTCCCCGCGGGCGGTTCGTGCTCTTCGGACCCCACCCGGAGCTGACGAACCGGGCCGGGGCCCACGCGCTGCTGGCGAAGGCGATCGTCTGGGCGGCCGGCCGGGAGCTGCACCAGGAGGAGCGGCCCACCTTCACCCAGCAGCTGACCACCAACTTCCTGGAGAAGTCGATCGTGGCGGCGCTGGTGTCCACGGCCATCACCGTGGCGCTCCCGGAGCAGGTCAAGAAGCAGGCGTTCCAGGGACTGACCGAGGAGGTTCGGGAGGTCTTCGAGCGGATCTCGGACGCCCTCTACCGGCTGGTGAAGGTCCGCGTACCGCCCGAGGACCTGTTCGTCGGCTCCGTCCTGACGGCGGCCATCTACCTGATGGAGACGCTGGTCGAGTGGCTGACGACGCCCGCCCCGGCCTCCGCCTGAGCCCTCCCCGGCCGCTCGGGTATTGTTATGAATCCCGTAACGATTCCGGCCTGGTAGCGGGGCCGGGATTTGAACCCGGGACCTCCGGGTTATGAGCCCGGCGGGATGGACCTGGCTACCCCGCCCCGCTGCCCTCCAGGGGAGCCCCGACCCCATCCAATACATTAAGTTTTCGCGGCCCGGTCCCCCGGGGATGAGCGGTGTACGTCGGCGTCGAGGGAGTGGACGGCGTCGGCAAGTCCTCCGTCGTGAACCTGGCCTCCGAGCTCCTCGAGCTCCACGGCCTCGAGGTGACCGTCGTGCGGGAGCCCGGCACGAGGATCGGTCGGAAGGCCCTTAAGTGGGACGACCCGCACGCCCAGGCCCTGGCCTTCACCCTGGACCGCCTGCTCACGCTGAAGCGCGTCGACTTCGACGAGGCGGACGTCGTCCTCTCCGACCGCACCTTCCTCAGCACCCTCGCCTACCAGTCCGCCCTCGGTGCCGACCTCTCCTGGCTCCTGGAGCTCCAGCGCCCCGTCCCCAAGCCGGACGTGATCTACGTGATCGACCGGGAGCCCCTCGTCCGGGACGAGGCGTTCGACCCCGAGTTCCTCCGGCGGGTCCGGCGCGAGTACCGCCGGGCCTCCCGGCGCGCCGAGCGCGAGTTCAACGTTAAAATCCGATGGCTGGACGCCGAGGGGATGGAAAAGGAGGAGATCGCCGAGCTCATCGTCAAACAGGTGCTCCGGCGCGTGAGCGACGCGCTGGACGATCCCCTGGTACCGGACGACCTGGTGGAGGGGTGACCCGTGTCCTACCGCAAGGGGGCCGACTTCGAGCGGCGGCTCGTCGAGTACGTGCGCCGGCACGGCGGCGAGGCCGTCCGCGTGGCCGGCTCCGGCGGTCCGGTGGACGTGGTGGCGTACGCGCCCGCTCTGGGCCACCTGGCGATCGAGTGTAAGGTCCGGCGCGAGGACCGGCTGTACGTGCGGCGGGAGGAGGTGGAGGGGCTGGTCGCGTTCGCCGAGCGGTTCCGGGCCGAACCCCTGCTCGCGTGGAACCCGGCCCACCGCCGGACCGGGTTCGCGCTGAACGCGATCCTGCTGCGCCCGGAGGACCTGGAGCGGCGCGAGCGCTCCTACGCGGTGGACTACGAGACGGCCCTACGGGTCGGGCTCGACCCGCGCCGGCTCTTCACCCGCTCGCTCGAGGAATGCTGAGCGGTCGCACGCGCTCCTCCAGGAAGTCCTCCAGCTCGCACGACACGCCCAGCCGGGAGCACTCACGCTCGATCTCCCGCACCCCGGGCGCCTCCCACGGGAACCCCAGGTGCCGGCCCACCACGCGCAGAAACAACTCCTTGTGACTCCGATACCCCAACCGCTTCGCCACGGCCCGCTTGAGTCCCAGCCCCCGCACGAACCGGTCCAGCATCTTCGAAGTCAACGACCCGTACTGGGTCGCGCGCTTCCGCCGCTCCACCACGAAGTCCGGGAGCCCCAGGTCCCGAGCCACCCGGCGCAGCGCCCGCTTCCGCAGCCGGTCCTCGGGCCCGCTCACGTTCTCCCGCGGGTGAATACCCAGCCCCACCCGCACCACGTCGAGGTCCAGGAACGGGACCCGCAGCTCCACGGAGTGGTGCATCCCCGCCTGATCGTCCCGCTCCAGGTTCACCGCGTGAATGGAGGCCACGTCCCGCCACAGCTCCCGCGCGAACCGCTCCCACCGCCCGTAGTGGCGGAGATGCCGATGGTACCCGCCCAGCAGCTCGTCCGCCCCCTGACCGGAGAGCATCACCCGGATCCCGTCCCCGGACATCGCCCCCGCGCAGGCCAGGATGGGGATCCCCACCTCCACCTTCATCGGGTTGTACGACTCGATCGCCAGGACCGTCCGGACGATCAGCTCCTCGAACGACTCCTCCAGATCGACGCGGTGGAACTCCCACCCCATCGCCTCGCACAACCGCTCCGCGCACTCCACGTCGTCGGAACCCTCGAACCCCGCCGCGTAGCACCGAACTTCCACGTGCTCCGCCGCGAGCCGGGCGACCGTCGAGCTGTCCACGCCCCCGGACAGCACGATCCCCACCCGCTCCGTCTCCCGCACCCGCTCCCGCACCGACCGCTCCAGCGCGCGCCGGAGATCCCCGTGATCGTGCGACCCGGGCCTGGGCCGGGGCACGTCCACCACGTTCCGAACCCGGAGGCTCCCCTCCCGGTACGTCAACAGCGAGCCCGGGGGCAGGCGCCTGACGTCCCGCCACCCCAGCGCCCACAGCGCCTTACGCTCCGAGGCGAGCGCGAGCCCCTCCCCTCGGACCGAGAAGTAGAGCGGCCGCACGCCGATCGGGTCCCTGGCGGCGAGCACCGTGCCGTCCCCGAGCGCGGCCACGAACGCGTACTCTCCCCGCAGCAGCCGGAGGGCCGCGGCCGCCCCCCGCTCGGACCGGACCAGCTCGAACACCGCCCACGAGTCCGAGGGCGCGTCCTCCGCGAACCTCCGGTAGTTGTAGACCTCACCGTTCACGGCCACCGCCCGATCCTCGCCGGTGATGGGCTGGACCGCGCCCTCCTCGCCCCTCACCCACAGCCTCACGTGCCCCAGCAGCACGTCGCCCTCCTCCGGGGCCTCCTCGAGGAACTCCACCTCACCGTCCCGGACCGCGGCGAACCCGCGCCCGTCCGGTCCCCGGTGCCGGAGGATCCTCAGAGCCCGCTCAACATCCTCCCCGCGACCGTTCACGAGGCACACGATCCCGCACACGGGTCACCACCCCTAGATCCGGGGGCTGTCAACGCCGAGGCTCAGCAACCGCTCCTGCAGGTCTAACGCGCGCTGCACCCGCTCCGACAGCCGCCTCCACCTCCTACCGAGCACGTTCCGCTCCCCCTCCAGCTCCCGGAGGTTCCGGTGCAACACCCTCGTCTGCACCAGCTGCGCCGTCAACCGTCCGGCCACCTTGTGCGAGCCCCGGCCGGGGGGCCTCCCGTCGAACTCCCGGTACACGAACCACGGGCATCGGAGCTTGACGGCGTGCAGCCGGTCCGGGGACTCCTCCATCGACTTGACGCAGAGCCCCTCGCGCCACCGGCGCTCCAGCCGGTCGAGCCAGCGCTCGAGGTCCTCGGGCTCGGGGTCGCGCACCACCTCCCACTCGAGCGACTCGGTGGAGAGGCGCTCGCAGACGCGCAGCTGCTCGGTCCGGGGCCGGTCGATCCACCGCTCTCCCTCGAGCATGTCCACCTCGTAGAAGCAGACCCGCACCCGCAGCTTCCCCTCCCGAACCGCCGCCTCCGGGTCCGGCTTGCGCTGGTTCTCCCGCAGGAAGCGCTGCACGAGCTCGTGGTCGGGATCCAGCTCGCAGGCCCGGCTGAACAGGGGCTCGGGCCGGCACTCGTACCGCTTACCCTCGTAGTAGACCAGCCGGGCCGTCACGTCGGAGGGCTCGCCCTCGAAGAGGACCTCGGTCTCCAGCCGGCCGGCCAGCTCGTGCAGGCGCGGGGACCGTTGGGAGAAGAGGTCGTAGGGCAGGAGCTCCCCCTCCAGGATGGTGAGCGCCTCGAACTCGCCGCGCAGGTCCTCCCAGGGGGGCTCGAGGTCCAGCCTCCGCAGGTACGCGTTCACGTCCACCCAACCGCGCGTGTGCGCGACGACTCGGTCGCCCTCGAGGTAGACCCGGACGTTGGTCCCGTCCAGCTTCTCCTCCAGCACCACGTCCCGCTCCTCGTTGAACGCCCGGAAGAGGCGCAGCGTGGGCTCGGGCTCCTCGGGACGGGCCGCGACCATGGTCCGGGTGGCGGTGATCCGGAGGTGCTCCGGGACCTTCTCCGGCTCCTCGAGCTCGAGGATCATGATCGCTCCCGCTGCCGCTCGAGCGCCTCCCTGACGATCTTGATCGCGCAGTACTCTCCGCACATGGAGCACTGCTCGCGTGCCTGCGGGGGCCGCTCCTCCCGGTACCGCCGCGCCCGCTCCGGGTCCAGCGCCAGCTCGAACTGCCGCTCCCAGTCCAGCTCCCAGCGGGCCCTGCCCATCTCCTCGTTCTCCTTAACCGCGTACTCCAGGCCCCGCGCCGTGTCGGCCGCGTGCGCCGCGATCCGGGCGGCGATCACGCCTTCGATCACGTCCCGCACGTCGGGCAGGGCCAGGTGCTCGGCCGGCGTCACGTAGCACAGGAAGTCCGCCCCGTGGTAGGCCGCGATCGCCCCGCCGATGGCGGCCGCGATGTGATCGTAGCCCGGGGCCACGTCCGTGGGCACGGGACCGAGCACGTAGAAGGGGGCGCCGTCGCACACCCGCTTCTGCAGCCTGACCACCGCCGGGATCTGGTCCAGGGGCACGTGGCCCGGTCCCTCGACCATCGCCTGCACCCCGTACTCCCGGCACCGGTCGACCAGCTCGCCCTGCACGAGGAGCTCCCGGTGCTGGGCGGGATCGTTCGCGTCGAGGACCGAGCCCGGGCGCATGGCGTCCCCCAGGGACAGGGTCACGTCGTGCTCGCGCGCCAGCTCCAGGATGTAGTCGAAGTGCTCGTACAGCGGGTTCTCCTCCTCGTGATGTATCATCCAGGCGGCGACGATCGCGCCTCCCCGGGAGACCACGCCCAGGAGTCGGCCGCGGCGGAGCAGGTCGTTCAGCGCGTCCCACGTGACCGCGCAGTGGATCGTCATGAAGTCGACCCCGTCGCGCATGTGCCGCTCGACCGCCCGGAGCATGTCGTCCTCGTCCATGTCCACCACGGCCCGGCCCCGGGACGTGGCCTCCACGGCCGCCTCGTACACCGGCACCGTGCCCACCGGCACGTCCACGGCCTCCATGATGCGGCGCCGGATCTTCCCGAGGTCGCCGCCCGTGCTCAGGTCCATGACGGTGTCGGCCCCGTGCTCGACGGCGGCCCTCGCCTTCTCCACCTCCAGGTCCGGGTCGCAGACCTCCGGTGAGGTCCCCACGTTCGCGTTCACCTTGACCCGCAGTCCCTCACCGATCCCGACGGGTCGAACCTCCTCCCGACGGTCCGCGTGGGCCGGCACGACCACCCGGCCCTCCGCGACCCGGCGGGCGAGCTTCTCCGGGCGGACCCCCTCCTCCTCGGCGACGCGCCGTACGGTCTCCGGAACCCCGCGCCGGCACTCCTCCATCAGGGTCACGGGATCCCTACCCCTAGCCACCTTATGAGGGAGCCGAGGGCGGACTTCCCGGCGGAGACGGCCTGGGCCGCTATCACGTCGGTTAACCTGACCAGGGGCTCCGGCAGGTAGGCGTGCCGCACGTGCACGCCCACCAGTAAGGCGATCACGGTGGCCAGGAGCCAGAGGATGCCCCAAAGGGTGGCGGCCGTCAGCTCGTCCCGGTTGCGGCGGGCCGCGGCGGTCGGGAAGTAGAGCACGGTGGGGATTCCCAGGTACGGGTGCAGGGCCGCGAGCGAGGCGGTGACGATCACGGCTCCGATCATTCTCCCCAGCTCCGACGGTACCCGACGGAAGAATATCATCGAGAACCGAGGCGGCTCAACGTACGCGGCCAGGTAGGGGCCGAACCGGAAGGCGACGAACGAGGCCCGGTACCCGATCCGATTCATCGCCTCGACCGCGTTCTCCGCCGCCCGCCCACCGGAGTCGCCAACCCCTATTTTAACCCTCACCCCGTGATGACTCGCCCGCTCAATCGCCCGGATCGCGGCCCTCAGCGCCCTTCCCTTCGTGGGGAACTGGGCGAGTACGTCGTCGCCTCCCGCTTTGTGGTCCAGCACGACGCCCCCCTCCTCGGCGATGAGGTCAATCAGCTCCCGCATCACGCTCTCCAGGTACGGCCTCCCCATCTCCTCCACCAGCCGCGTGGACTCCATGACGTCCAGGTACAGGGTGCGGTCCGGCCCGGTCTCCGTTCCCTGCGGCTTCGGCAGCTCGATCTCCCCGCCCGCGTGAAGGACCCACTCCCCCCCGGCCTTGGAGAACGCCGCGAAGGGACCGTCAGCCCGCCGCTCGGCCTTCGCGTACCGTTCGACCGCGGCCGCCTGGGTGAGTCCGATCGCGGCGCTGCCGCCGAGCTCCAGCGGGACGGAGACGGCCAGCCGCAGGGCGTGGTACTTGGAGGGGGCCTCGACGACGGCCCCGTCCACCTCCCAGCTCACCACGGTGCACCCGAACTCCCGGGCCAGCGACTCGAGCGGCTTCCGGCGCCCGCCGGGGACCCGGCAGTACACGTACCGGGTCTCGTCCAGGACCATCTTGGAGACCAGGGCCACCTCGGGGTCATCGTACTTGAATCGCTCCACGCGAGACAGCCCGAACCCCTCCTCCCGCAGCCTCCGCGCCAGATCCCCCAGCTCGTTGGAGATGATCTGAGGGGCGGGGATCGGGTACTTCTCGAAGTAGGCCAGCAGGAGCGCGTTCTCGTTCAGGATGTCCACGATCTCCGCCTCCTCCTCCGTGAGCGGGTCGTACCGGGTCCCGCAGGCGATCACGCGACCGCGGATCCTCAGCCCGGCGGACAGCCTCACGAGGAGGAGTCCCAGCCGCGGGAGCCTCAATCACCCGGCCCCTCCCTCCTCGAACTTCACCCGTACGCGGAACTCCCCCTCGTCCACCAGCAGGCTCTCCTTCACGATCACGTACGGGAACTTCAGGTGCGCCGTGCGCGTGGCCACCGTGCTCGCGATGAACCGGGCCAGCTTGATCATCGTCGGTTTCAGGTCCTCGTTCACGAGCACCTCCACGTCGAACCCCGGGCGCTCCTGCACCACCTCCGACGCGTGCAGGACCAGCACGCCGAACTCGTCCCTCCGCAGGCACAGGTCGTTCCGGACCAGGACGAACGGGGTGTGGTCCAGGTCCAGCTCCTCCCGGGCGGTGGCCGCGATGACCCCCGCCCGCTCGCTGAGCTTCCGGTAGTTCCCCGGGTGGACGGCCAGGAAGCAGACGAACCGCTCCTCCCCCTCCACGGGCAGCTCCTCCTCGGAGAGAACGGTGCGGATCAGCGGCACCTTGCTGATCATCTTGTCGAGGACGCGGTCCACGCCCTTCAGCGAGAACTCGAGCCCGGCCAGGGCCCCCAGCTCCCTCACGACCTCCCGGGCCACCGCCCTCAGCTCCAGGCCCCGGTGCCTTTTTAGGTCGTAAACGGGCTGCCCCGCGTCGGCGAGCGCCTCCAGCGCCTTCATGCTCACCTCGGCGCCCAGCTTCCTAGCCTCCTCGTCCGGGACCCATACCTTGCCCTCCTCTTCACCCAACGGGAGTACCCCCGATCCCCGGGGCGGTGAGGGAGGAGCAGCTTGAGGATCGTCATGAAGTTCGGCGGCACCTCGGTCGGCTCGGCGGAGGCGATAAGGAGGGTCGCCGAGATCGTGGAGGAGGCGCACCGCGAGCACGAGGTCCTCGTCGTCACCTCCGCCATGTCCGGGGTCACCGACGAGCTCGAGCGTGCCGCCCGCCTGGTGCCCCGGTGGACGGAGGAAGACGTGAAGAACTTCGTGGGTCGGATCCGGCGTCGGCACGTGGAAACGGTCAACGAGGTCATCTCCTCGAACCTAATCCGACGCGAGGTCCTCGGTCACGTCGACTCCCTGCTGGACGAGCTGGAAAAAGTCCTTTTGGGACTCAGCTACGTCGGCGAGGTCACCCGGCGCTCCGCGGACCTCGTCCTCTCCTTCGGCGAGCGGCTCGCCGCCCCGATCCTGGCCGGCGCCCTCCGCGACCGGGGGTTGGAGGCCGAGCACCTGGAGGCCGGCGAGGCGGGCGTGATCACGGACGAGCGGTTCGGCGAGGCGGAACCCATCCTGCCCGCCTGCCGCCGGAAGGCGCAGCGCACCCTGGTCCCGATGCTCCGCTCCGGCAAAATCCCCGTCGTCACTGGCTTCATCGGCGAGACCGTGGACGGGGAGATCACGACCCTGGGACGGGGCGGCTCCGACTACTCGGCCGCCATCCTCGGCGCGGCGGTGGAGGCCGACGAGATCCAGATCTGGACGGACGTGGACGGGGTCATGACGGCCAACCCGCGCCTGGTGCCCGACGCCCGCACGGTGCCCCGGCTGTCCTACGACGAGGCCCTCGAGCTCGCCAGCTTCGGCGCGGAGGTCCTGCACCCAAAGACCGTGATCCCCGCCCGGGCCGAGGGGATCCCCATCCGCGTCAAGAACACGTTCAACCCGGACGCGGAGGGCACGCTGATCACCGCGGAGACGCAGCCCACGGACGAGGTTGTTAAGGCGGTGGCCTCCTCCTCCGACGTGGGCATGGTCGACGTGCGCGGCACGACCATGATCGGGCGGCCCGGCGTCGCCGGCCGCATCTTCACGAAGCTCGGGGAGGCCGGGATCAACGTGATCATGATCTCCCAGTCCGCCTCGGAGTCCAACATCTCCATCATCGTGTCCGAGGAGGACGTGAGGGAGGCCGCCCGCATTATCGAGCGCGAGTTCGTCGGGGAGCGCCTGGTCGACCGCGTGAAGGCGTACGAGGACGTCTCCGTCGTGGCCGTCGTCGGGGAGGGCATGCGCGGCACGCCCGGCGTCGCCTCCCGAGTGTTCAGCGCCGTGGCCCGGGAGGGGGTGAACGTGCGCACCATCTCCCAGGGGGCCTCCGAGGTGAACATCTCGTTCGTCGTGTCCGAGGAGGACGAGGCTAAGGCGGTCAACGCGATCCACTCCGAGTTCGGCCTCGGTGAAGGATCATGATCGCGCCCCTGGTCAACGGGTACGTGCGCTACTTGGCCCGGAAGCGCCTCGTGCTCAAGCCCACCTCCACGCTGACCTACGCCGCCCTGCTGGGGCTGAAGGCGCTATCCAACCGATTCTCGGACGACCGCGTCGAAGATCTCAGCCCCGAGCCCCTCTGGACGGTCGAATCGATCACCCACGTGCGCACCCGGGACCGCATCGGCAGGGAGCTGCTCCAGGAGCTCGTCCGCTACCTCACCGAACGCCTACCGCCCGACGCGCCGGTCTCGGACGCCATCCCCGAGATCGAGGTCGAGGCGGAGCTCCTGTCCCGCAGCGAGAGCCTCGCGCAGATCCTGAGGAACGCGGACCTGCCGTTCGAGATCAACGGCACCAGCCGTACCACCGTGGAGCTGGACCTGAGGCTGATCGAGCTGTTCCTGCTGCTGGACCGCCTGAGCGAGGACGAACCGGACCGATACGTCAAGCCCTTCGTGATCACCTGCTTCGAGACGCTGTCCGACTACATCGACGTGCTCGACCTGCGCTGGAGCCACGTGGACCCCCTTAAGCGCCGCATCACCGTCCGGGGCCGCGTCCGAACCATCTCCCGGTACCTGGCCCAGGAACTACTGGAGATGCCTCGGCAGGGCGAGAGCGTGTTTCCGATCACCTCCGTGGAGGTGGCCCGCTGGGAGCGCAGGATTAGCAGGGAGTGGGGCCACGAGTTCAGGTTCCTATGAGCCGACGCGCGCTCTCCCGGATCCGACGCGCCCTCCGCTCCCCCACCCCGCGCACCCGGGTGAGCCGTGAGAGGCTCGCCTCCGCCAGATCCTCCACGGACCGGAACCCCGCCTCGTAGAGCCGCATCGCCAGGGTCCTACCCACCCCGTCCACCTCCGTCAGCTCCAGAACCTCCTCCGGCACCCCCAGCTCGATCCGACGGCTGAGCATCGGGCACCTCCACCGAATCCCCGCCGCCGACGCCAGCCGTGACATCCCCCACGCGATCCACGCCGCGTCCTCCCGCGCCCGATAGAGGTCCCCCGGGTAGAGCTCGTACCGCCGGAGTATCACCCGCTCCGAGACCCCGGAGACCCAGTCCCGCAGCACCTCCGCCCACGCCAACCTCCGCTCCAGCTCCCAGTCGTCGTACCCGAACCACCCCACCGCCAGCTCCGCCACCTCCTCACCGGACAGCGCCTCCGAGGATCCGCCCAGGAACGCGTCGAGCGTGCCCTGCTCCCGCCCCTTCCAGGAGATCGGGGCCGGGGTGAAGTCCTGAGACAGCGTGATCGCCGGCAGCACGACGGACTCCTCCGTCCCCATCTCCCTCATCACCTCCAGCAGGAACCGGGCCGAGTCCGGGTTCAGGTACGTCTCCGCCACCGCCCGACCCACCTCCGTCACCCGCAGCCGCCCCCCGAGCTCCCGAACGAAGTCCCACTCCCTCAACAGCCTCACCGACTCCACCACCAGCTCCTCCGGCGCCGAACGCTCCCACTCCACGGACTCCACGAACGTGTTGAGCGAGACCTCCAACACGTCGGAGAGGTCCTCGCAGAACCCCGCCGCCACGAGCCCCAGGATGAAACGCCGGAGCTGCGGCCCCGCCGACCAGATCCGGCTCCGCACCGGCTCCGCCTCGGACCGCACGTACTCCTCCGCCAGCTCCCGCAGCCTCGGGCTCACGAACACGTACACGTAGCCAACCTCATCGTACCCCGGACGACCCGCCCGACCCGCCATCTGCTTGAACTCGTTCTTCGAGGGCTTCAGCTGACCACCGACCCGGACCCCGAAGTCCCGGATCAGCACGTACCGGGCGGGCAGATTGACCCCGGCCGCCAACGTCGGCGTGCACGTCACCACCTTGAGCAGCCCCTCCCGGAACGCGTCCTCCACGAGCTCCCGCTGCCCCGGGGCCAGCCCGGCGTGATGGAACGCCACCCCGCTCCTCACGGTCTCCGCCAGCACCCTCGTATCATCTCCCTCACCCTCCTCCCGCACCTGCTCCGCCAGCTCCCGCAGCTCCTCCACCTCCCGCCGGGACAAGTGCCCTCGAACCACGGACGCCAGCCGCTGCGCCTCGGTCATCGATCGCCGCCGTGAGTACAGGAACACGAGGGCCTGACCTCCCTCCCTCAGGCATCGCTCCACCACCTCGTCCACGCGGTTATCCGCGTCCGACGGCGTCACCTCCTCCACCCGGTACCTCAGCTCCACCGGCCGCCAATTGCTCTCTACCACCTCGGCCCCCAGCCACCGCCCGAGCTCGCGCGCGTTACCCACCGTGGCCGAGAGCGCCAGCACGGACGCGCCCGAGAACGTGCGCACCAGGGCGATGAGACCCTCGTACGTAGGCCCCCGATCCGACTCCCCGACCAGGTGCACCTCGTCCATCACCAGCAGGTCGACGGCGTCCACCAGCCCCGGCCTCGACCGCAGGCTCGCGTCCAGCTTCTCGGCCGTCGTGATCAGCACGCCCGGCTCCAACTCCCGGATCGGCTCCCGCACGTCCCCGGTCCGGAGCTCGACGCTCACGTCCACCCCCAGCTCCTCCCGGCAGAACCGGGCGACCCTCTCGAAGTCCCGGCGCTTCTCCCGGGCCAACGCCCGGTAGGGGACGACGTAAATCACGCGCCGCCGCCCGTCGTGCGAGGCCAGCTCGTGCAGCACTCGCATCTCCGCGATGAGCGTCTTCCCGCTGGCCGTGGGCGCCGCGACCACCAAGTTCTTACCCTCGAACAGCCCACGCTCCACCGCCTCCCGCTGCGGCGGGAAGAGCTCCTTTATCCCGCGCCACTCCAGGTACCGCCGCACGTGCTCCGGCAGCTCCAAGGCGCACGCACCCTTGGGGGTCCCCGGTTGGACGAGGTCAGGCTTCAGGGACGCGCCTACGTGCACCCGACCGCCACGCTCCTCGGCCGGGTCACCCTGGAACGGGACGTCAGCGTCTGGCCGGGAGCGGTCATCCGGGGCGACCTCGAGCCCGTCACGATCGGGGAGGGGTCCAACGTGCAGGACAACGCCGTGATCCACGTCTCCCGGGGCCACCCGGTGGAGATCGGGCGCCGGGTGAGCGTCGGTCACGGCGCCGTCGTGCACGGGGCCCGGGTCGAGGACGACTGTCTCATCGGGATGAACGCCACCGTAATGAACGGCGCGGTCGTCCGGCGCGGGTCCATCGTCGGGGCCGGCGCCGTCGTCACCGAGGGCACCGAGGTGGGCCCGCGCGAGGTGTGGGCCGGGGTCCCGGCGCGGAAGATCGGGGAGGTGGACGACGACCGGCTCGAGGAGATCCGAGACAACGCTCGCCGGTACCTGAAGCTGGCGAGGAGGGAGCTCCCCACCTGGACTCAATCCCGGCGGCGGTAGGCCAGGTAAGCGGCCCCCACGGCCGGGGCCACCTCGGACCCGGCCCCGAACACGTCATCGAAGGACTCGAACTCCACCCCCAGCCGGTTGCAGGCGGACCGCAGCAGGAACTCCCCGGCGCCCGCCCCCACGACGCGGTCCAAGTCGTACTCCCTCAGCTTGAACTTTAGGTGCTTAAGCAGCCGACCCATCAGCACCCGGTAGGCCGAGCGGGCCACCTGCATCACCCCATCCCAGCCCAGCTCCTCCAGGTCCGAGCAGACGACCCTCGCCAGCCGGCGGGCGCAGTCCTCCGGCGACTTCCCTCGACCGTCGGGCGTCTCCGGCGTGTACTCGTCCTCCGAGATCAGCTCCAGCAGGACCAGCGCGTCCGCGATGATCGAGAAGTACTCGTAGGAGACCGGCACGACCGAACCGTCGATCTCCACCTCCCTCAGCAGGAACCCGATCGGCGTTCGCAGCGCGCCCAGGTAGACCAGCTCCCCGGCCCGCAGCCGCTCCAGGTCCGTGCGACCCTTCGCCCGCACCTCCCCGTCCACGATCGGGATCAGGTCGAGCGTGGTCGAACCCAGGTCCGAGAACAGGTAGGAGCCCTGATGCAGCTCCGACAGCAGCTCGGCCGTGGCCCGCCAGTTGGCCGACGCCACCTCCCGCCAAGCGTCCAGGCACTCCTCCGGCTCGATCGCGTCACCGGACGACGTGACCACCCGCACCGGGACCCGCGCGCTGGACGCCACCAGGTCAACGATGTACTCCACGCCCTCCCGGCGCGTCTCAAAGACGTCCGCCAGCTCCCCCGACATCGTGAGTCCGATCAGGTCCGGACGGTACCTGGACACCACCCGCTTCACGAACCTGTGAAGGCGCCTCCTCCCCCACCGCTTCCACATCGGGAGGTACTCACGCTTGGTCTCCTCTACCTCCAGCTCTCCATCCCGCACCCGAACCAACGCCGCGTCGGTGTGAGCCCCACCCACGTCCAGTCCGAGCACGCGCAGGGTGCCTACCCCCGACGATACACCTCGATGTCGCCGAACCGCTCCACCCGACGGAACCCCTCCGGGACCAGCGCCTCCGCCCCCGACCGAACGAACACGTACTCTCCCGAGTAGGACCACACGCCCGGCGACGGGCCCTCCAGCAGCGCCTCCGCCAGCCGCTCCGGCCCCTCCAGGGCCGCCCCCACCACCGGGGTCGTCGGCCGCGGGTTCACCTCGATCACGTAGGGCACGTCCCCACGCATCACCACGTCCACCCCGAACACGCCCGACAGCCCGCTTATCCGTTCCACCACCTCCTCCGCCACGTCCCGGGCCACCCGCCGCACCCTCCCGGACCGACTCGGGGTGCGGCCACCCAGGTACACGAACTCCCCACCGGCCAGGGCCACGAACTGATCGTTAACCCCTACCACCTCCACCGACTCCCCGTCCGTCACGCACAGCAGGCTGTGGTGCGACCCGGGCACGAACTCCACCTCCAGCTCCCCGGGGCCAACCCGCACCCCCTCGGACCCCACCCCGTCCACCGGCTTCCCCACCGTCACGTCGCCCCCACGCCTCGGGACCCGGAACGTCGAGGCACCCTCCAACGCCTCCAGCGTCCGAAGCTTGTCCCCGGCCACCTCCACGGCCTCCGGGGAGGGACCCAACACCCGCACCCGACGACCGAACTCCCTCACCTTCTCCGCCAGCACCCCGTCCGTCTCCGGCGCGATCACCACCGCCGCGTCCGCGAGCTCCAGCGCCCTCGACTCCCGACGCACCACCACGTCCGCCCAACGCACCCCCACGCCCGCCTCGGCCACCGCGACCGTCTCCACCCCGTACTCGCGGAGCGAGAGCAGCAGCGCCTCGAGCATCGCCTTCCCCTCGCCCACCAGGTCGCGCTCGCCCCGCGCCACCGCGTACTCGTACACCAGCACCCGATCCGTCATGGGTACCCCCGAGGGGTGTCGGAGGATGGGGGAAATAGTCTACGAGGTCGAGGGGTTCCGGACCGCCGACCCCGCCGACACGCTCCGATGGTTGAAGGACCGCTCCATCCCCTCGCTGCTCGGGCTGAAGAAGGAGGCGGAGGGCCGGGTCGGCGGGGTCCCGATCAAGGTCTACACCCGGGGCTCCCGGGCTCACGCCGGGAAGGGCACGTCGGAGGAGCAGTCCACCGTCTCCGGGATCATGGAGTCCGTGGAGCGGGCCTCCGCGGAGCCGGAGCACCACGAACCCGAGCGCGATCGTCCCGAGGGGGACGCGTGGGTCCCGCCCTGGTACCCGACAGAGCCGGGCGCCTGGCTGCCGGCCCGGGATCTGACCGAGGGCGGGACCGTCCACGTGCCCGCGAACGAGGCGCTTCATCCCTGGCCGGGGGACGGGCTCCCCTCACACACCAGCGGCCTGGCCGCGGGTCGCACCCGGGAGGAGGCGGTCGTCCAGGGATTGCTGGAGGTGCTGGAGCGGGACGCCTGGAGCGTGTTCGAGTACCATCGACGGCCCGCCCCGGGGCTCCGGGTGCACGGGGACCTGGAACGGCTCCGGCGATCGATCGCCGAGGACGTGGGCGGTGAGGTGCACCTGCGGTTGCTCCCGTCCCGGGTGCCCGGGGTGTACGCGGTGGGGGCGGTGGTCGAGTCCCCGTCCGTGCGGGAGATGGTGCTGGGGTTCGGATGCAGCCCGGACCCACGGATGGCGGCGCTGCGGTCCCTGCTCGAGGTGGCGCAGGGCGTGTTCATGGCCCGGGAGGGGTTCGAGGGGGTCCGGCGCGTCGACCCGCTGGGCGGGAAGCTAACGCCGGAGCGGTTGAAGCGGATCCACCGTCACTGGTTCCGGGCCTCCGGGACGGTGGAGCTGGACGAGCTGGATCTGGAGGTGCGCGCGCGCTCGTTGGATCGGTTGCTCGAAGAACTAGTGGAGCGGGTTCGCGAGGGTGGGTTGGGTCGGGTGCTCGTGGTCGACCTGACGCGGGGGGATCTTAAGGTCCCGGTGGTGAGGGTGCGCGTGACCGGGGCGGCGGAGCTCGCGTTGGACGAGCGCCGGGTGGGGAACCTGCCCGAGGAGCCGCCGGAGGACTGGGTGGGATGAAGAAAGGGCCCGTGCCGAGGGCTTCCCGGTGACGAGTGTCACCCTCGCGGACCCTAGAACAGGTCGTGCAGGTGCAGCTCGTACTGCCCCAGCTCGCCGCCGAAGTTGCCGGCGCTGATCTTCACGACGCCCGGCTGCCGGCAGGCGGCCTCGATGCCCACCCGCATCGCCTCCTTCACGGCCTCCTCGTTCAGCCCGTTGATGACGATCTCGTACACGCACTTGACGCCCTCCGGCAGCTCGTTGCCCTCCACCGTCGGGCAGTAGGCGTCGTTCGTGGACGCGGGCAGGAAGTCGTACTCCTTGGACCCCGGCTTCGACGCGGACGCGACGACGCCGCCCGGGAACGGGGTGTACACGCCCTCGACGCGCTTGATCGCGTCGACGGCGGCCTCGGCCGCCTGCAGCCCGGCCGGCTGGCTCTCCGCCATGATGTAGAAGTTCCCGCCGGCGACGCCCGTCGTGATTCCGAACGTGTCCTCGACGATGAACTCGCCCTCCACGATCGGTACGCGCCAGACCTTGCGGTCGCCCACCTCGTCCTCCTCCTGGTGCCCGTCCCCGAAGAAGCTCAGCTTGTACCCGACCCGGTCCTCGTCCTCCCGCTCGTCCTCCGGCATCGCGTCGAAGGCGGCCGCGGTCGGGGCGGTCATGACGCACTGGCCGATCCGGTCCAGCAGCTGCTCCTTCAGCTCGTCCGCGTCGTTGTGCCCGATCATCACGATCACGCCGGGCCGCCCGTCCGGCGTCTCCTCGGGCCGCACGAACCCCACGTCAACGCCCGCCTCCGCCGGGCACATGATCACGGAGGTGCCGAACCCGACGGTCTCCCGGGCCGCGATCCGGGCCCAGCGGTGCGTCGCGGCGGTGATCAGCACCCGGGCCATCTTCGCCTCGAACGCCTCGGCGAACGTGTCCTCGATCTCGACGCCGTTGATCTTCATCCGCGCATCCCCGGCCGACCCCGACCGTCCGGGCTTAAATCCGCAACGATTTCCCTAAAGGCGTTCCAGCACGGCCTCGCGCATGACGTCCACCGGCGCCTCCTCGCCCGTCCAGATCTCGAAGGCCAGCGCGCCCTGGTGCACGAGCATCCCCACCCCGTCGACCGGGGTGGCCCCCGCCCGCTCCGCCTCCTCCAGCAGCCGCGTCTTCGGCGGGTTGTACACCAGGTCGTTCACGATGAGGTCCTCGTGCATCTCCCGGGCCGTCACCAGCGGGGGCTCGTCCTCGTTCGGGTGCATGCCGACCGGGGTGGCGTCCACGAGCAGCCTCGCGTCCCGAAGCTCCTCCCGCAGCACCTCACGATCGAGCTCCACCGCCCGGGCCCTCACGCCCGTCCTCTCCTCCAGCTCCCTCGCCAGCCGCTCCCCGCGCTCGTACGTCCGGTTCGCGATCACCAACTCGTCCGCGCCCTCGAGGGCCAGCTTGAACGAGACCGCCCGCGCCGCCCCGCCGGCGCCCAGGATCACCGCCTTCACGCCCCTGGGATCGAAGTCCACCGCCTCCCTCAACGCCCGCAGGAACCCCTCACCGTCCGTGTTGTACCCCTCCACCCTCCGCTCCCGGAACCGCAGCGTGTTCACCGCACCGATCAGCTCCGCGTCCCGATCCACGGTATCGCAGACCCGGAGCGCCCGCTCCTTGTGCGGGATGGTCACGTTCAGTCCGACGATCCCCAGACTCTGGGCGCCCACGATCGCGGTCTCCAGCTCCCGCTCCGGCACGTCGAACGCCACGTACACGTAGTTCAGGCCCAGCTCCCGAAACGCCGCGTTGTGCATGGGCGGAGAAAGGGAGTGCTCCACCGGGTGGCCCACGAGCCCCACGACCTTAGTCTCCGCGTCGACGGGGACGGACACGCTCACGCTCCACCACCCTCCCCTCCCTCATGTTGAACAGCTTGGCCCGGATCCGGGACCCGGAGAGGCGGAGCAGGCACACGTTGCCCACGTTGAGCGGATCCCGGCACGTGGCGCACGTGGCCGGGCACGCCGTGGTGCCCACGTTGACGACCAGCACCCCTCCGAACCGCCCCAGGAACCGGCAGTGGGTGTGGCCGACCACCACCACGTCCGCGTCGCTCGCCCGGGCGATCTCCTCCAGCCGGTCCGGCATCTCGTATTCACGGCACGTATAGTTGTCCAGCAGCTGGTCCCGTCGAGGCATCGGAGACGCCTCCGCGACCGGGTTCCCCGGCCGCTGCGGCTCCAACCTCAGCTCACCGCACGGCTCGTGCCCGTGCGCGATCAGGAACCGACACTCCCCCACCTCCAGCCACTCCGGACCCCCGAGCGAAGGTCCCTCGTGCCCGGGCGGGCACCCGCGGCCCCGGCGCTCCTCGTACTTCCTCATCATCACCGGAATCCCGGACCGCCGCAGCCGCCGCACCAGCCGGAGCGTGTCGTGGTTCCCGGGCACGACCACCAACCTCGCCTCCTCGGACAGGTCCTGGAGCGACTCCACGAGCCCCTCCACCTCACGCTCGCGCGCCCTCGGGTCCGCCAAGTCCCCGTCCAGCACCACGAGGTCCTGATCCCGGGCCAGCTCCATGGCCATCTCCAGAAGCTCCGGATCGTGCCCCTGGTACCGGTCCCCCACGTGCACGTCGGAGGCGATCAGCACCCGTTCGGCGTGGACCCGAGGCCGTTGCAGCACCTCATCCAGCGTCCTCTGCATCGCCATCCCGACCGAACACCTGCACGTTGAACTTCTCCCGAATCAGGAGCATCGGCGTGCGGTCGTGGTACACTACGTACTCCCTCCACGGGACCTCCTCCGCCTCCACGCCCAGGAGCCGCCTCTCCTCGCCCGAGAGCCGGATCGTGTCCACTCGCACGATCTCCCTCCGCGTCTCCAACCTCATCTCCTCGATCATCTCACCCAGGGGCTTCCGGGACTGCAGAACCAGCCTCCGCATGTTACCGGGTAGGTTGTCGGGGCGGGCGTAGGAGGTGGCCA
>Ga0256842_1000401_pt1 | contig 38029 bp, 30 predicted proteins | sample 4559240metaG_FD_185973 | JGI IMG/M metagenome (GOLD analysis project Ga0256842, IMG submission 185973) | Hydrothermal vent microbial communities from Guaymas Basin, Mexico - 4559-240 | ecosystem: Environmental > Aquatic > Marine > Hydrothermal vents | place: Mexico: Guaymas Basin | collected...
GAGGAATGATTTCATAATTATTGATTGCGATATTACCCAAGAAGCTAAGCTCCCATTCATCAGTAATATCGTAAGCCGTAAACAATTGAAAATCGGTAAAACTAGGGTGATAATCACCTTTGGTATCAAGTCCACTAAGAATGTACTGATTAGTTTTATAACGCACACCTGTTAAATACCTTAGTCGTTGTTTCATAGCTGTGCCTTCGAGATGTATGCTACCACCCAGAAGACTCCCTGAGACCGAACCCTTGAATTCATTTGGACGCTTATAAGTTACATCCATTACCGAGGACATTTTATCTCCATAATAGGCCGAAAAACCACCTGCCGAAAATTCTATATTATCAACTAAGTCAGCATTAGCAAAGTTTAAACCCTCTTGCTGCCCCGATTTTATAAGCATTGGCCGTTGAATTTCAATTCCATTTACATAAACGAGATTCTCATCAAAATTACCACCACGAACAGAGTATTGAGAGCTCATCTCATTATTAGAGTATACTCCAGGAATTTGTTTTATAAAAGCACTAATTGCATCACCCGACGGCGAAGGAATAGATTCAATCTCTCGGGGATCAATATGAGTTACACCTGAGTATTCATGACGTTTTGCCGTAATATTTACTGTATCGAACTGAATTAATTGATCGAGTACAATATCAATCTTTAATTGCTCTCCACTTTTAAGGTTTACTGTTCTATACTTAGATTTATGAGTAACATGAGAATACTGTATCACTATATTCTGATTGGCAGGAATTTTAATTCTGTATTCACCTTTACCATCAGTGGCTGCTCCACCAGAATACCCTTTTAAAGCAACATTAGCTGCAGGATTAAAAACTCTTCCTTTTTCGTCGTGCACACTACCGTATATCTCTGCTTTTTGAGCAAAAATAGAAAGCGTAATTAGGCTAACAAATATGGTTAATAAGAGTTTCATTTATAGATATATATTCTTAGTGTTTAGGAAAAGCACCACCTGATTTTACATCAAAAAGAACTTCTGCTTTTTTACCATTTACATACTTCTGCTTCAACACAAGATTACCTTTCTTATCCCAATAAGACCATACTCCATGCTTAAGTACACCTTTATATTCACCTTCAGCTTTCTTATTTCCTCGCACATAATATTCTACCCACTTGCCATTAGGTTTACCATCTACAAAGCTTTGTTTCTTATATAAACGTCCTCTATTATCGTAAAATTCCCATTTACCTTCTTTTTTACCAAGCTTATATTTACCTTTTTCCATAAGGTTTCCAGTGGTATACCATTCGGTAAATTTACCATCACGATCACCCATTTTAAAAGCGCCATCATATTTCTTTCTTCCACTAGTATAATACTGAACAGCAGGTCCATTACGAAGATTATCGGTATAATTAAAAATGTAATTATTTGTGCCATCCTTAAACCATGATTCCCATTTACCATCCATCAATCCATGTTTGAAACTACCCACAGCAAGGGCTTGGCCGTTTTCGTACCAACTATGCCAAAGGCCATTTTCACTTCCGTTATCGTAATTTCCTTCTTGTAGCTTCTGACCATTTTCGAACCAAGTGGACCATAGGCCATTTTTAATACCTAATTTATAGTTTCCTTTTTTCCATAACTCACCAGCTTTTTCATACCAATAATCCCATTCACCATTCATCTCACCTTTAACAAAATTTCCAGCACTACCCTTTTGTCCATTTTCATAATAGAATATCCATGCAGAGTCCTGCAATTCATCTTTAAGAAAACCCTCCATCTCTATATTACCGTTTTCGTACCACCATTTGGCAGCTCCATTAAGGCTATCATTCACAAAATTTCCTTCAAATTCTTTACTATTATTAAAATAGAACTTGGCAGTTGCACCTTCACGCAAACCACTTATGAATGAATAAAACTCTTTTACATTTCCGTTTTCGTGAAATAAAACCCATTTACCATCAGCAAGTCTATTTGCTATTTTACCTTTCGATTTCACTTTTCCATCTCGATAATAGCTAATATATTCGCCATTTACCGATGGAACAACAGCTAATAGCTCGCCAGTAAGATAATATTCTTTCCAATCACCAACTTTAAGATTATTTTCATAATTTCCAATAATTCGTTGTTTGCCATTAGGGTAAAAAGATTGCCATTCGCCCTGCATCAGGCCTTTATTATATCGCCTAATATCAATTAAGCTTTTGTCCGATCGATAATATTTACAAACACTATCAAGTTTTCCTTCTTTGTAAAACTCTGTGTTTTTAAGGATTCCATTTGGATAAAACTCTTTCCAAGCACCAGATTTCTCTCCATCTTTTACTTGCCCAATAACTTGTATTTGTCTATTGTCAAACCAAATAATAAAAGGCCCGTCGGTATAATTAATAGTACTAAGTGTATCGCCATTGGCATAAAACTGAACCCATAAACCCGACATTTTGCCATTAGTATATGTTCCCTCCTGTCGCTTCTTTCCTGAGAAATAATACTCAACATAAGGGCCATCCAATATAGTATCATTGATATATGTGGCAGTATAATGTGGCATCTTTTCTTTATAAAAAGTTGTCCTAGTTTCTTGTGCAACTGATACTATTGTAATAATTGACAATAAAAATAAAAGGTAAAATCTATACATATTTTTGTGTTTATTTTGTTCTCTTAATTGAATATTCTACAAGACCTATTAATGCTCTCTTTGCTTCAGAATCATCAAAATCCTTAATCAACTCCATAGCTTTATCGAGGTGCTCATCCATTTTTTGTTGAGCATATTCTATTCCTCCCGAATTATTCACTAAATCAATAACTCTATTAATGGTCTTATTATTATTAGATCGGTATTTAATATCCAAAATAATTTTCTTCTTATCTATAACTCCCATATTATTAAGGGTATAAATAAGAGGAAGGGTCATTTTTTTTTCTTTAATATCACCACCTACAGGCTTTCCGCTCTTGGTATTTCTATCAAAATCGAATAAATCATCACGAATTTGGAAGGCGATACCTACATGCTCACCAAAGTTTCGTAATCGCAGAATATCATTTTCACTTGCTCCAGCAGATGCGGCACCTGCAGCACAACAGCTTGCAATAAGTGATGCTGTTTTCATCTTTATTACTTCGAAATAAACCTCCTCAGTAATATCGAGTTTACGAGCTTTTTCTATTTGAAGCAGCTCACCTTCACTCATCTGCTTTGTGGCATATGAAACTATTTCAAGCAACTCATATTCTTTATTCTCAAGTGCCAAAAGCATTCCTTTAGAAAGCAAGAAATCTCCCACTAATACTGAAGCTTTATTTTTCCAAAGAGCATTTATGGAGAAAAATCCACGACGCATATTCGAATCATCAACCACATCATCGTGCACCAAAGTAGCTGTATGCAAAAGTTCGATAAGTGCAGCTGCCCTATGAGTATGCTCGTTAGTATCAGCAAATAATTTGGCCGTAAGAAACACAAAAAGAGGACGCATTTGCTTCCCTTTACGTTTCACTATATATCTTGTTATTAAATCCAAAAGAGGTACAGTTGTTTTCATACTATTTTTGAAGGTAGCAGAAAACTCTTTAATCTCTTGATTTACTGGCGATTTAATTTCGTCAAATGTCATTATTACTGTATTGTAATTTGGTACATATTAGAGCTCAAAGGTAAGTTTTTTTTGTTGCAAATTATTCATGATTTTCATTTAAGATTATTGCATAAAAAAAACACCATTTCATTGTTGTGAAATGGTGTTTTATGTATAATTTCACCTTACAATATTAGGTGTTAGAACTTACAAAATTAAATAAGTCAGACTTATTTTTACCAGAGAATATCTTATCAGCTCTTAGATAATACAGCTCTCGATCTCCCATATGCTGTTGAATATATTCGAGCATTTCAAACTCATCCATACCATCGAGCAAAGGGCGTTTATTGCTATCGTTCTCTATTCGCTGTTGGATAATATATGCTGGCACTTTTAAGTAATATGAAGTCCCACTAGCATTAATAATCTCCAAATTGTTGAAAAAACAAGGAGTACCTCCACCCAAAGCAATTATGTTGTCATTATTTTCAGAAACTTCCATTAAATAATTATGTTCCATTTCGCGAAAAGCATCTTCCCCAATTTCGGTAAATAGTTGACTTATTGTTTTACCTTCTGCTAGTTCAATATACTTATCGAGGTCAATAAATTTCTTATTAAGATGCTGTGCTAATTCTTTGCCAAGGGTAGTTTTTCCACTTGCCATATAGCCCATAAGGAATATATTATTCATTGGACATAGATTCTTTATTCTTGCTATTTTGTAGTGTAATAATAGATATTTCGGGACGAATACCTATACGTGCTGGCAAGCCAATAAATCCAAAACCAGGATTTACATGCAAGTATTTATTATTGTACTTATACAAACCATTCCATTGAGGATATATAAAAGAAATTGGACTCCACTTAAACCCACAGCACCTTATTCCAATTTGCATACCATGAGTATGACCCGAAAGTGTAAGCTGTATAAGCTCATCGTCCTTCACCTTTAACATAAAGTGGCTAGGGTCGTGTGATAATAAAATCTTAAATTCAACATCCTCCACTCCTTGCATTGCTTTGGATAAGTCGCCATATTGTTTGAAAGGAGGCTTACCCCAGTTTTCAACTCCAAGTATAGCTATTGAGTCGCCTTTGCGGTATATAATATCATTTTGATTGAGCAACATCTTAAACCCCATTTGCCTTTCGAAATCCTCCATGCGAAGCAGTTCTTTATACTTGAGGTCGGCATTTTTCCATTTCAAATAATCACCCATATCATGATTACCAAGTATTGCATATTTACCATATTTAGGGTTTATTTTGGCAAAATCAGAAATATAATTCTCCATTTCGTCAGCAATATTATTAACCATATCACCAGTGAATAAAACAATATCTACATTTTGATCTTCAAGTAATTTCAAGCCTTTAAGAACATCTTTTCTATCAGAGAAGCTACCCAAATGTACATCACTAATTTGAGCAATTTTAAAACCCTCGAAACCCTTAGGTAAATCGTCAAAATAAACTGTAGTTTGGCGTGCAATAAAATCGCTTTTGCCCCATATCATACCATATAGCACAAGAATGAAACTAACTACTGATAATACCAAACCTATTTTCTGAACTAGAAAACTACGTTTAGGTATTCTACTTACTCTAAAATTAGATGCACTGCCAAATACTTTCTTAATACCATAGTAAATCCATTGTATTATAACAAATAGAACAAAGTTTATACGAGGGAAATATATTAGCGCATAAAGTCCAAATAGTATAAAGAAACTCCTATACTTTTCGTAATCATAGCCCGGGTATCCGATATAAAAAAAACTGAGAACAAAATATGCCATTAGTAGAATACTGAATATTATATATCCTTTAAGAATAATTCCATAGGCTCCGCTACCGCGTAATCTACGTATCATACTTTTCAATGCATAATAATTAATAACATCTATTATTGCAGAAAATACTACTAAAATGGCTATTTTTTCAAACATTATTTTTAATCTATAGTTCTAATTTCTTCTTCAATGAATTTGGTAATGCATCTTTATGTACCATTATAGCGACTGTTGCAAGTCTCACATATGCCTCAGACATATTTAAGTATCCTCCATTATCATTAGAGTCATCCTTCCACGAGTTTTTTGTAACATAATATAATGTCCCATTCTGATCCTTCAACAATCCAGTAAGGTGCATTAAGTGATCATCGGTAATTGTATACTCATCAAAAGCATCTTGTCGCATTTGCTCAGTAACAGTTTTTTCTGGAACAGGGCTTTTAAATGAGTACATATTTTCTTTAATATCTTTTTCGGATACATCTTCCCACTTACTTTGCTCAGTACCACTCATATTCTTAACTTCTATTTCCGGCAATATAGCTAGAGCATTCTTATGAGAAAAGCCTCTACTACTAACATCACCATCCCAGCAAATAGAATAACCATTCTTTAATGCATTATTCATAAGCTCCATCATTTCCTCCATAGGGATATTATAATAATTTGAGAATGACCAATTATCTGGCACTTCTAATCTAATTTCTTTATAATAATCCTTATACATATAAGATGTAAGTTCTATATAATCATCAGTATTAAAACCAGTTTCTTTTGTCAATGATTTAGCTTTTTCTTCAACAGCAGTTGCGTCTCCAATATAAGAATTTAAAAGCGACGAATATGCATTTTTCCATGCTTTACTTAGGTGACCACTAGGGTTCTTTACCACATCTTTAACAAAACCTTCAAGTATATTATCAAACTCAGCATGTACATGGTTATCAAAACCTGGAATTATACCTTTATAATCAGCTTCGGTAATCATACCGTGCTTTGCAATAACATCCATTACATCATGCGCTTGACCACCAGCACCAAAGTTTGCTCTACCGTGCAGTTTAACAAAGCTTTCAGCTTTTGATTGATATGCATAATAAACAAAGTATATTTCTGACAAATCATATTCCTTATCTGTCATACGAAGCATCTCTGTTTCTACAAACGAAGATGTAGCATAACTCCAGCAAGTACCAGCTTTATGCTGACTCTTTACAGGTGTAGTTGGCACCATGGATATAGTATCGAAAACAAAGCCTAAAGAATCTTCTGCGCTTTGCTGTGCGTTAACGAAATTTATGCTGCCAAGAATTAAGGCTGCAATTAACAAATATTTTTTCATATTATACAATAATTCAAATAATTAATAAACATAAGAGTTTGCGCAAATATACATTTTTTTCGCAAAAAAACACAGAAATAAAAAAGGCTGTGTTTATAAAAAACACAGCCTTTTTTTGTAAAATTTTATTTAAACTATTTTGGCTGAGCCATTTCAGATTGTTCAGCAACAGGGTTTATTGCATCTTTATTCAATTTCAAACGAGCTTGACCTTCAGTTTCTATAGTAATAGTTGTATCTTTTATTTCAAGAATTTTACCATGGATTCCTCCAATAGTAACAACTTTATCGCCTTTACCTAAAGCTTCACGAAACTTCTTAGTTTCTTTAGCTTTCTTTTGTTGAGGACGGATAAAAAAGAAATAGAAAACACCAATAAGGGCAACCATCATAATCATTCCTGAGTACTGATCCCCACCTTCGCCCCCTGCAGGAGCCATTAATAAAATACTTAATAAATTCATTGTATGATATATTTAATAATTAATATTCGATTAAAATTCGCTAGCAGTTTGCACCATAGCTTTAATATTTAATGTATGTACATTAGGTTGTGTATTTGCTAATACCGTTGCATTTTTATGATTAAATCCTTTACGACGGTAACTATCAAAAGTAAGTTCAATAAAATTAGATTCACCTGGCTTGATAGGAGTTTTAGGGAAACGAGAGACCGTACAACCACAGCTAGTTTTCACTTGATTAATAATAAGATCGGAGCCACCAACATTAGTAAACTTAAATTTATAAGCCACTTTTACGCCCTCCAACACATTACCAAAATCATGCTCAGTAGTAACAAATTTAAACTTTGGCAGCGAAGACTTATCGCCCTTGCTATCCGCAGAAACAGGGTTATTAATAAGGTCTGAAGATAACTCATCTATTGTATCTGAATTATTACAAGATCCTAAAAATATACTTAACGTAAAAATCAGTAAAACAACAATCTTATTCATTAAAAAAATCCTTTAGTTTATTGTGGCAAATATAAATCTTTTTATAATACCATATTATCATTAATCACTATAATAAAATTCTACAATTTTAGCGAAATTCCCACGCCAAATGCCTGCTTAGATTGCATACGAGGACCAACTACTTCTTTAATTCCGTCACCATTTACATCCTGCTTTATTATTGCATCATCATCATATAATAAATCCAATGAGAATGTTGCTGCAAAATATTCTGAAATTCTATAAGTGATAAATGAGGACCATGTAACATCAATATTTTCAGGATTTTCTTTGAACGACGAAAAAAGCTCTAATTTGGAACTCACACTAAAGCCATTATCAAAAATCTCTTGATAATAAAATTTCACAAATGCCCCGGGTTCACTCCTGAACCTTTCGGCTGGTACTAATACATTACCATTAGTATCTACTACAGCTTTTTTAACACCAAAATTACCATCTCTTGCAAGCTGTTCGTTATTTACTATTGTAAGCTTATATGTAATTGGATTTATAAGAATTGATAGTGTTTTTATGGGATGATAGTCCATTCCTGCCCCTGCCATAAAATATCCTGGAGCCATAAAATCTGACACCATAGTAGAATCGTTTGGGTATTTATATCCTACAGAAAACTGTGATGAAAAACTTAAATAATAGGAATAGTTCCATTTTTCCGTAGCCTGATAACCAAATTTGGATGCGTAATCTAACTTATCATCCGTTTTCTTGGTTTTCATATCAGCAAAAAGCAGAATACCATACTTTGCTTCTATATTATTCTCCCACGATGCTTTACCTTTTGCATATTGTAGTCTATAATGCAAAATGGTGTTTATGTTTATTTGATTTTCTCCTCCATTAGCCCAATTTGTAAATGATGTTTGCCCTACATTTAAAGAGAATATACCACTAGAACGCCAAGTACTATCACGAGATAATATTCTCTCGTTTTGAGCATTAGCATCCTTCATAAATAACAGAAGAAACAAAAACAATATGTAATTAAGCTTATACAATATAATATCCTTTTGAGGTGCACAAAAGTAAATAAAAACTATTGGTATTTTTAATATTAGTTTTACTCCTTAACAAAAAATATTAATGAATAAAAAAAGCATTATTCCCATAAATATTTTATAGAAATAATGCTTCAATATTTATATATAATAGATTTGTTTACTTCATAAACTCTTCTAAATATTTATAATCAGGAGTCAACTCTCCTTTATGTAAAATAAGTGCTTTTTTGAAAGGATCAGGAAGAGATAATTCATCAAAACTAAAATCAAAATCTGTTTCTAGTAATCCAACTATAAAAGGTTTTAATGCAGCACTAAAGGCCTCCGAAGATTCCTTTGGCAACTCTGATGGCAATATATCCACAGCCATGGTAAGTATTCCTTCGCCAGAGAAACCCATTGTAGGCTCTCTTGTTTCTGGATTATAGACATATACAGGGTCTTCAATATGAGTTCCCAAATGAGTTGACTCTATTGAACCATCAGGATCGCAAGTAACATCACCTATTACGCATAGTTTTGAATTACCTTTTTTATTAAGCTCATAAAGAAAATCCTTAGTGATAATACGAGGATATTCTGGCGCCCAATACATACAATTCATAAGAATTGTAATCTCAGGAACGTATTGCTCAAAATTATTTTCGTAAGCCTCGGCATGAGTATAATAATGCTGCAATTCGAATTTTGCATCCTTATCTTTTGGCTTAGATATATGTTCTTCTTTAAATACTACTTTATAAACACAATTGTTTCTATAATTACCATCTTTGCGCAGCGACAATAACTCTTGGGGAGTAATTTCTTCTGTATCAAATAAATCTGAAATCTCCTGAGCACCCTTAGAAACGTTTCCGTAACCCGTAAAACCTATTGTTAAAGGAGCAATATCTTTATGTACCCCGTATTCTTTAAGATTACGAGCAGCTAATTTAATATCCTCAATAGCCTCATTAAGACTACTATATAGATGTGATTGTTTTAAGTGATTGAAAGGCGAATTATGCCCCATTAATTGACATCGCTGGCCAAATGACCAGAATGAATTAATCATTCCTGCCAAGCCTGCAAACCTACCAAAGAAAATTAGGCGCTGGCCTTTATCATTTGTAATTTTTTCATATTCAATAAGGTTTACCTTTTTCTCAATCATTCGCTTAAGCAAAGGCATATTATAATCTTGACCTTTTATGGTATGAGAAAAGAAAACATAGGTTTTTTCTTGCTCAAAGAAGTCAATTGGCATTTCTTTTACACCAAAAACAATATCTGGATTATCCAATTTAGAGACTACTTTAGCTCCTGAAATACTATATTCCGCATCCGTAAAAACTCTTTTTGGAGAACTCTCTACTTCAAATAATACATTGACTTGTTTTTTTAGATCCTCAATATCTGCAGGAACAATTGCTACTCTGCGCTCCATCAAGTATTTATCTTCTATACGTATACCTATTTTCTTCATGTATGGGTGAATGTTTTATGCAAATATGCAGTTGTAAAATGTTAATTATTTAAATATGTATTTGGCGTACAAAGGTATAAAAAAAACACAATATTTTAACATATTAGATATTATTTGTGCAACAAATACACAATCATTTATCTATCAAATTAATGCAGAAAACAAAAGGGAATATGTCTTAGTAAATACCAAGTACATATAGGTATTTACAAAAATAAACTTCTATTTTAAAAGGTGTACGGTTCCTTTAAGGACATAGGGTTCGCGAAGGGTTTCAGTAATTTCTACAATATATGTATAAACTCCTGTTGGGGCTGTTTCTCCATTATACGAACCATCCCATTTATCAGTAGGATTTATAGTGCTGAATATTTTTTCGCCATATCTATTAAAAATAAATAATCGGAATCTATCTACTGTAACAAACAGGCCTTCAACTCCGAATTCATCATTCAAACCATCACCATTTGGTGTAAAAGCACTTGGTACATAGAAAGTATTACATCTTACTACATTCATAAGCAAAGTTGTATCATGCGAGCAACGAGTAGTATTATAAACATTACTAACTTGCAAATGGTAAACTGTTTGTTGCGATGGTTGAATTATTATACTAGGGGTTACTTGCCCTGTACTCCATAAATACTGGTCAGCAGTAGAAGCAAACAGTTCTGTCTGATTACCTATACATAAAGTATCAATAGTACTAGTAATAACCGCTGTTGGCGCTTGCAATACATCCACAGTAACAGATGTTGTATCCCAACACTTATTTGAATTAGTAACTGTTACGGTATATCTTGTATCATTATTTGGCGACACCAAAATATTCTTTTGATTTTGACCAGTACTCCATGTATATGATGCGTAGTTACCGAAAGCTCTAAGTTTAGCCTCATAATTTAAGCAAATGGTAGTATCGGCACTTGTAACAGCCGTTGGAACAGGAAAACCCTTTACAAAAGTACTATCAGTAACAGAACAGCCAATAGTATCGATAGCCAGTATACTATAGTATGCAGAACCCGAAACGGGGAATGATATATTTGCTGTAGTTTCGCCATTGCTCCACAATAAAGTCCACGATGGATCTACTACAACCTCAATAAAAGCCGTATCGTGAATACATACTGAATCTCCTACTATATTTATTTGAGGTGTCGAACTATTTACAATAATCTGAACAGTAGTATCCAAATTACAAATATCACTAACAACAAGCGTATAAACAGTATTTGAGGTTGGTGAAACAATAGTACTACTAGTAGTATCACCCGTGCTCCATGCATAAGAATAAGGCTGATATCCTCCCGTAACATTAGAAATAATAGTTAGAGATTCATTATTGCAAAGAAAAGTATCTGCAGGCAAATCACATTCTATTATATCATAATCTTTAATATAAACATTAATAGTATCGTATGTACAAGCAGACGTTGCTACAACCAATTCGACATTTTCAATACCCTCAGTTACACCATCCAATAGAGGCGAAATAACTATTGAAGCCGTATCATGACCTGCCAAAATTGTTACTGAAGATGGAATTTGAAGATAATCGACTCCATTTGTAGCAGAACCATTTATTCCAAAATAAAACGTTTTATCAACTGAAGTTATATAAGGAATTTGGAAGTTAACTATTGCATCATTACAACCCTCTACCGAAATAGTATCAATACTATTTGCAGTGGTCGTACTTAAATTAATTATATTACTTCCAAAACTATTTGCTTCAAGAAAAACTCCTGAGTCATAGGCGGCATCTCCTGCATCTCCAATTACTAACTTAATATGATAAGTAAAACAAGGTAATACATTAAAAACTGCATATAAAGGGGTCGTAAAAGCATCATAAGCAACCGTCATTCCACTAGAATTATTTACATAATAATTACAATTTACACATGGGCCAGAGTTAGTAGATCCATTATTGATATTATAAATAGAAACAGCAGTAGTAGTACCAGGCAGTAGAGCAACATTCTGATTTACATAAGTACCACCAGAAGGATTTAATCCACTTATAAAAAAGCCAAAAACATCATTAAAAGAAGTAACAAATTCAGGGTATTCTTCTGATCCAAAAACATACCTAAACTTTATGGTATCTGATAAAGGAACAAAATCAAATTCTAAAACAGCAGCATCATTAATTACCTGTGGGATAAGCGCATCCAATAATGGGTCAGAACCTCCTGATGTAGGAGAAGAGGCATTTACCCCTCCTGCAAAACCTACAACACTAGTAGAATTACCAGTACATAATATCATACCAGAACTAATTCCTAAATTGGTAGATGTAGGGCCAGTTGTAAAAGTAGCAACACTTTGCAAATCACCAGTATAAGTTACATTACTAACAGTAACTCCTGGACCAGTTAATACATTTTGTACCCACTGAGCGACAGTACCCGTCTGATTGACTATTAATTGCGCACTAGAAACAAAATATAATAAGATAAAACTGATGGCAGTAATTATTCGACTCATAAACTGTTTTTTTTATAATTCACAAATTTATTAATAATAAGATACCAAAAACTAAAATTAGTTGCCTCACAAAAAAAAATAAATTGTTGCCTAAAAATAATATATATTCGTAGCTTGAAAATAATCATCTGAAATAATAATAAAAAACAAACATATTATGGATAATTCAAAAAAATATTTAGAGGAGAATAAAGATAGATTTCTTGAAGAACTATTTGCACTAATTCGTATACCATCAATAAGTTCAATAGCTGATCATAAACCAGATATGCAACGTATGGCCGAAGCTCTAAAGGCTTCACTTTTGGCTGTTGGAGTTGATAAAGCTGAGGTGATGCCAACAGAGGGAAATCCTGTTGTATATGCCGAAAAAATTATTGACCCTTCAAAACCTACAGTGTTAGTCTACGGTCATTACGATGTTATGCCTGTTGATCCTCTAGATTTGTGGGACAGTGCTCCTTTTGAGCCAGAAGTACGAGATGGTAAAATTTATGCTCGTGGTGCTGATGATGACAAAGGACAATCGTTTATGCATATAAAGGCTTTTGAGGCTATGGTTGCAAACGATGAGCTTCCTGTGAATGTGAAATTTATGCTCGAGGGCGAAGAAGAAATAGGATCTCCAAGCTTAGGCAAATGGTGTGCTGATAATATTGAAATGCTTAAAGCTGATACAATTTTAGTCTCTGACACAGGACTAATAGCACAAGACATTCCTTCTATTACTACTGGACTTAGAGGGCTTAGTTATGTAGAAGTAAAAGTTACTGGACCAAATAGAGATTTGCATAGTGGATTGTTTGGTGGCGCTGTTGCTAATCCTGCAAATGAACTTGCTAAAATGATTGCTGGTCTTACAAATGAAGATAATTATATTACAATCCCTGGTTTTTATGACGATGTTATTGAGGTTAGTGCTGAAGAAAGAGCTCTAATGGCAAAAGCACCTTTTAATCTTGATGAGTACCAAAAAGCTATTGATATTAAAGCTGTTTCTGGTGAAAAAGGATATTCGTCAAACGAACGTACAGGAATCCGTCCATCACTTGATGTAAACGGAATATGGAGTGGATATACTGGCGAAGGCGCAAAAACTGTTCTTCCATCAGTTGCTCATGCAAAAATATCGATGCGATTGGTTCCTAATCAGGATAACTTAAAGATTAGCCAATTGATAAAAGACCATTTAGAGAAAAACGCTCCTGACTATATTAAGGTAGAAGTAACTTCACTACATGGTGGACAAGGATATGTTTCGCCAATTGACTTACCTGCTTATAAAGCTGCAGATAAAGCATACACTGAGGCTTTTGGCAAAAAACCAGTACCTGTTCGCTCTGGAGGAAGTATTCCTATTATCTCTACTTTCGAAACAGTATTAGGAATTAAGTCTATACTAATGGGATTTGGTTTGGAAAGCGACGCTATTCACTCACCAAACGAAAACTACCCTCTTTTCAATTTCTATAAAGGAATGGAAACTATTGTAAACTTCTATAAGCACTTTGCTGAAGAAATGAAATAGGAATTTCCTAAAAAAAAGAAAGGCGTTTATGATATCATAAACGCCTTTCTTTTTGGAATATATTTTTTAAAACTTAGTAGTTATTATCTAAATAAAACTGCAAGGTTTTTTCTTGTAAATACTCTTTAAATTGAGCTGACATATCATTAACTATTGTTCCTAATAAACATTTTTTGAAAGGACAATGATTATATCCCATTGGGCAGTTCATAGCTGGCAATTTGCCTTCAATAGCTTCATAAATGTCCAATAAGCTAATTTCATTAGGACTCATATTAAGATAGAAACCACCTGCGGGCCCTCTATTACTCTTCAACATGCCAACTTTATTAAGTCGTTGCATTACTTTTGCTACATGATGCTTGGAGAAATTAAACTCTTCAGAAAGTTTATTTACATTTATTTGTTTATCGCTTTTGGCAATAAATACCATGCAGTGTATGCCAATGCTTGCAGCCTCCGACATATTAAATAAGTTATTCGACATATTAAATAATTAGCCTAATGATTTGAAATTATAATAATTTACAAAAATACATTTTTTATTGATAAATTTAATCTATACAATACTTTAGCCATCTTTGTACTTAGAGCAGTAGTTAAGTTAAACCTTCACTTTTTAAAATTCAAAATTATGCAACTCTTAACTTTATCATTATAAATAATTAGTAATCAACCCTATTATTGAGCATCATCATCAATTAAGAAAAATATCCCCATATTATTAATTAAGTAAATAAGTACCTTAATTGATTTAAGTCATATCTCTACATGAGTTATTTACTCTAAATAATCAATTATCAATTACTTTTATTATCAAAAAAGATGGCTGTAATTTTCAATATTATCATTTTTTGGAACACTATTTATAATACTTTAGCGTAAAATATTTCTATATGAGCCTTATTACGTATAAATCTTCTGCCGGATCGGGAAAAACAAGCACCTTGGTTATTGAATACCTTGCAATTGCTCTTCAAAAACCTAATCAATTTAGGCAAATAATTGCTCTCACATTTACCAAGAAAGCAACAGCAGAAATGAAAAACAGGCTTATTGAATCTCTAATATCATTAAAAGATATGGATATTGATAAGCCCGATGGCTCTATAGATTATATTATTAAAGCAATTGCTGACAAAACCAAATTCGATAATGCTGAGATAAAGAGTAAATCAAGGATTTTACTTACCAACATTTTACATAATTATGGAGATTTTGGATTCTCAACTATCGATAGTTTTGTTGTACGTATTGTGAGGAGTTTTGCACATGACTTACAGCTTTCCTCAAATTTTGAAATTGAGCTTGACAGCACCATTCTTATACAAAATGCAATAGAACAACTAAATGAGTCGATAGGCAAGAATGAAGAAATTACAAACTTCATGATTGATTTTACTATGGATCAGTTGGATGACGAAAAAAGTCCAGATTTAGATAAACCTCTTACAAACCTTGGAAGACTAATATTTGACTCTAAACATTACGAAAACATTGATTCCTTAAAGAATGTACCTCTAAATAACTTTGTAAAAATAAAGGACGTACTTATCAAAAAAGTAAAAGAGTATGATAAGGTAGTTTCTACAATTGGTAAAGAAGGGCTAGACTGCCTTAGTAAAAACGGATTGGAGAAGAAAGACTGCTCTAGAGGATGGCTGTGGACATATTTCAATAAACTATATACTAATCACGATCAAACAAGAAAAATTGAAGAACTTGAAAATGTAACATTCATAGGATTTGTGGAAAATGGTAATGATTGGTATACAAAGAAGCAGGCAACAGCTGTAATTGATAGAATAGAATCTGCTCAGGTTGAAATATTGAAAATAATAGCCAAAGCTCGAGAGTATTATAAAGCAGAACTTCCAAAAAATGTTGCATATAAATTAATTCTTCAGAAAATAACTCCCCTAGCCTTAATTCATCAATTAAAGCTATTGATTGAGGCCAATTACGAAGAGAACGACATTATTCATCTTTCAGAAGTTAATAGAAAAATATCGGAAGTCGTAAACGAGCAACATGCACCTTTTATATACGAACGTATTGGCCAAAGGTATAATCATTTCCTTATTGATGAGTTTCAGGACACATCGGTAATACAATGGAATAATATGTTACCACTAATTGATAATAGCCTTGCTAGTAATTTTAGGAACTTATTAGTTGGTGATACCAAGCAATCGATTTACCGATGGCGCGATGGCGAAGTGGAGCAATTTGCACAATTACCAAATCTGCTGAATTCAAACAAATCATTTATAACTCAGCAAAGAGAGGATTTAATAAAATCCATGTATGAGGAAATAATTCTTGATTATAATTACCGCAGTGACGAAAATATTGTGAATTTCAATAATCAGTTGTTTTCGGCATTACTACCTATGCATAACGATTATGTTAGCAACTATTTTAAAAACCACATACAGAAAACATATAAAAACCATAATACTGGAGTCGTTAAGCTTATTAATATACCTGAAAATAAGGAAGCCGAATCGAAGAATGATGATTTGATAAAAGGTATTATTGAAAACATTATTGATTTAAAAGAAAATCAGAATTTCGATTATGGTGACATTTGTATACTTGCCCGTAAAAACAAATTCTTAAGTGAAGTAGCAAACACACTTATCGAAAACAATATAAAAGTAGTAAGCTCTGATGCTTTATACTTGAAATCATCAAACACTATTAATTTGATAGTAAATATAATGAATATTGCTATTGAGAAACATACTGCAATAAACTCATATAGTGCGCTACGCTATTTTTATAATCAGAAAAACCTTGGTGAGCCAAGTTCTGAGCATATAGCAAAAGAGAGCTTTTTTAATCATTTGAATGAGCTAGGATATGATTTTAAAGTTGATATTATTGACAATATGGACGCTTACGAAATAAGTGAATATATTATTTCGACCATGAAAATAAAGAATAGTTCGAATCCTTTTGTTTACAGTTTCCTAGATCGAATAATTGATTTGAGCAAGAAAAAAGGTGCAAGCATTTCATTATTTTTAGAATACTGGGAAGATAATAAGGACAAGTTAAAGATTGATTTAGCTGGAGATAAAGATTCTGTACAACTCCTTACAATACATAAAGCCAAGGGTTTAGAGTTCCCTGTTGTGATATTTCCAATTATAGAACTTGAGGCAAAGCTTGAAGGAAGAGATATGATATGGGTAAATACAAACGACGACCTAAAAGAGCAGTTACCAAAGGCATTAATTGGAGATTATAAATATGGTTTAGACAGTGAGTTTAAGGAAATACTCAATAATGAACTTAATAAAAAACAGTTGGACTCCCTTAATATGATTTATGTAGCTTGTACTCGCCCAACTAAGCAGTTGCAACTATTTTTTACTCATAACAAACATTCTAAGTCGTATTGGGACACATGCTCTGCTATAAAATGGGATGAGGAAAGAATTAGAAATCACAGCGATAATATATTACAATTGGGAGAGCTTACAAAGTACGTAAACAAAGAGGTAGATAATAACAACATTAAAATTGACAGCTTTATTAGCTCCTTTTGGAAAGATAGAATTCATCTGCAGCGCGATATTAATACAAATAAAGCAATAAGAGATAAAGGAAGTCAGCTTCATAATTTACTTGCCGAAACATATAGCAATACAAACGTTTATGCTTTAATAAGTTATCATTTGGAACATAAACTAATAAATAAGGAATACAGTGAAGAGTTTTCAGAGATAATTACTACCTTATTAATAGACGAACAAACTAAGGACTTTTTTAACTCAGAATATACCCACCATAATGAAAAGGAAATCCTTACTGCTAATAATAATATATTGAGACCTGATAAAGTAATTATTAAGACTGATGAAGTAATTATTATCGATTATAAATATATTAACTACGAAAACATAAGTGATAATGATATGACAAAATATAAGAAACAAATTGCTGGATATGAAAATATTATTAATCAAATTCACAATAAAAAAATCAAATCATACCTATTATTCCTTTCTCCCATTAAGGTTTTGAACATTTAAACCTTAATAATAGCAGTATATTTAACCTCAATTAACAATTGCCATGCAATTAAAAAAAAATATTGATAATTATGCTGCATTTTTCTGTTAAATTCTAAACAAATTAGAAAAAATGATATAAAAATCAGACTAAATCTTTAAAAAATGCCCATATTTTTCATAATAATAACTTTACTAATAAATAAATGTAGCAGTAGAGCATATTACTTTTATTTATCTAATACTCAGTGTTTTACCTACCATATTAAGATAAACTACAAGTATGTATAATACAAATATATCGAAAACAGATTAAGATTTTATCAAAATGTTAAAAATTTAAACATATTTTTTTGCTACTAATAACAATACTTAGTATCTTGCACTCTTGAAATCAAGAATTAACTATTATTGCTTTGCGTTATTTAGAATTTAGGAAACTAACACAAACTTATTATTAACTTACATAAAAGCTCACACAGTTATCTCAATGATTATCAATAGAATAATAAGATTTATAGAGATTATTAAATCACAATTTTAATTAATTATTAACAAACATTACATTATTATGCGAAAAATTACGTTTTTGCTAGCATTCTTCTTAATAACAGGGATGCAGTTAGTACAAGCACAAAAAACTGTGACCGGTACGATTACAAGTGCTGATGACGGCCAAGGCATCCCTGGCGTAACAGTTCTTGTGAAAGGAACTACTATTGGAGCTATAAGTTCTCCAAATGGTACCTACAAAATTACTTTCGATGAAAAATACAATGTTTTAGTATTTTCATTTGTAGGAATGGGCAGCCAAGAAATTGAAGTTGGAAGCCAAACTACAATCGATGTAAAAATGGAATCTGGTATTACTGAAATTGAGGGAGCTGTAATTACTGCTCTTGGTATTTCTAGAGAGAAAAAATCTCTTGGTTATGCTACTCAAGAAGTTGGTGGAGATGAGTTAAACACAGTTAAGAACGAAAACTTTGTAAACTCTATTTCTGGTAAAGTTTCAGGTGTACAAGTTAAAACAAACAGTAACTTTGGTGGTTCTACCAACATTGTTATAAGGGGTACAACCTCTTTAACAGGAGACAATCAAGCTTTATTTGTTATTGACGGAGTTCCTGTTAACAACTCTAACACTAATGGTTCTTCTCAATCTCAAGGAGGAAGTGGATATGATTACGGTTCTGCTGTATCAGACATCAACCCTGACGATATTGAGTCAATAAACGTACTTAAAGGTGCTGCAGCGACTGCACTTTATGGTTCACGTGCTGCTAATGGTGTTATCATCATTACAACTAAAAAAGGTAATAGAGTTAAGGCTGGTGACGAAGCAATAGGTATTACACTTTCTTCTTCAGTTACTATGGGAATTATAGACAAGTCTACTTTCCCTAAGTATCAAACAGGTTACGGTGCTGGTTATGGTCCTTATTATAGTGGTGGAGATCATCCAGGATTATACGAGACTGATGTTAATGGTGATGGTACAATGGATTTATTAGTACCAACAACAGAGGATGCTTCTTATGGTGAGAAATTCAACTCTAATCTTAATGTTTATCAGTGGACTTCATTTGTTCCTGAGCACGAAGATTTTGGTAAAGCTACTCCATGGGAGAATGGAGCTAACGGCCCTATTACATTCTTTAATAATGCTTATACATTCCGTAATAGTGTAGCTGTAAATGGTGGTACTGAAAAAGGTGCTTACCGTGTATCCTATACTAATACTACTCAAACAGGTATCATGCCTAATAGTAAGTTAAAGCGTAATAACCTATCTGTATCTGGTAACCACCAGTTTGCTAAAGGTTTGACTGTTTCAACTAACGTAAACTATATGAATACGAATACTACAGGTCGTAACTCTACTGGTTATTCAAATAATATTCTTTCTAGTTACCGTCAGTGGTGGCAAACAAATATCGATGTAAAAGATATGGAGACATTATATGACCAAACAGGAAGAAACGAAACTTGGAACCCACATAGCACAACAGATCGTTCTCCTGAGTATTGGGATAACTTCTACTTTACTCGTTACGAAAACTATACTACTGATGTACGTGACCGTATTTTAGGTAATGTACAAGCTGATTGGAAAATCACTGATTACTTAAGTATTATGGGTAGAGCTTCTGTTGATTACTATTCAAGTATTCAAGAAGAAAGACTAGCTGTTGGAAGTACTTCACGTCGTTGGGGAATTAGTAGACTAGATGCTCCTTCTGGATACTCTCGTTATAACTATAATTTCCGCGAAACAAACTTCGACCTTATGGCTAATTTCACTAAAAACCTTACAAAGGATATTAGTTTAACTGCTATTGCTGGTTTGAATGTAAGAAGAACAAACATTAGTACAATTTATGCTTCTACTAACGGAGGTTTAGTTGTTCCAGAATTATATGCTATCTCTAACTCTATTAACCCAGTAAATGCACCTGTTGAAGGAGCTAGTATTTATGGTGTTGATGGTATTTATGGTAGTGCTTCTTTCGGATTCAAGAATTTCTTATATGTAGATGCGACAATCAGAAGAGATCATGCTTCTACGCTTCCTTCTGAAAGTTCTTCTTATTACTATCCATCAGTTGCTACTTCTTATATTTTCTCTCAACATATTAAAGCTGATTGGTTAAGCTTTGGTAAAGTAAGAGTTAACTATGCTGAAGTTGGAAACAGTGCACCTTTTGCTAGTATTTTTGATGTTTATTCTAAGCCAAGTCCATTTGGTTCAACTACAATGTTCTCTGTACCTAGTACTAAGAATAATATTGACCTAAAACCAGAAAGAACTAAGAGTATTGAGGCTGGTGTTGAAATGATGTTCTTACAAAAGCGTATTGGTATTGACATGGCTGTTTATAAGACAAACACTATTGATCAAATTCTTCCAGTATCTGTTTCTACAGCTACAGGTTACTCTCGTAAGTATGTAAACTCTGGTGAGATTGAAAACAAAGGTATTGAATTATCTTTATTTGGTACTCCAATGAAAAGAGATAACTTTGTATGGGATGTAAGATTAAACTTCTCTAAGAATACAAATACAGTTATATCTTTATACGACGGTGTTGAAAACCTAGTATTAGGAGATTTCCAAGGTGGTATTACTGTTAATGCAACAGTTGGCGAGCCTTACGGAACAATCAGAGGTACTGATTATGTATATGTAGATCCAGAAGATAGAACATCTGATAAAGTAATTTATAGAGATGGTTCTAAAGCTGGTCGTTATATGAAAACTGCTGAGTCAAATCACGTAATTGGTAATATTACTCCTGATTTCAATATGGGATTAACAAACACATTTACTTTCTTCCAGAACTTTAGATTAAGTTTCTTATTAGATTGGCAAAAAGGTGGTAGCGTATTCTCACTTGACCATTGGTATGGTGATGCTACAGGACTTTATGCTTTCTCTGAAGAAGATAACTTCCTAGGTAACCCACGTCGTGACCCAGTTCTTAAAGATGCTAATGGTGAAGTATTACCTGAATCAGGTGGTATCATTAATAGTGGTGTTATTCCAATTTATGACGCTAGTGGTGACATTACAGGTTATGAGGAAAACTCACAAGTAATTAGAGCTAACTGGTATGGAACTGATGGTTATGGTGTAAGCCCTAACGCACGTTTCGTATATGATGCTTCTTATTTAAAATTAAGAGAACTTTCTTTAACTTATATTCTTCCTAAAGAAATGTTAGGAAAGAGTTTCTTCAAAGGAGCTTCTGTAACTCTTGTAGGATCTAACATCTGGATTATCTATAAGAACCTTCCAGATGCTGATCCTGAAGCTGGTTTAAGTTCTGGTAACCTACAAGGTTTTCAAAGTGGTGTGATGCCAACTACACGTAATTTCGGTATCAATATTAACTTACAATTTTAATAATAAACGACTATGAAGAAAATATTATTTATATTATTAGTATTCGTTGTTGCATCTTGTACAAAGGATTTTGAAGAGATGAACACCAACACGAAGAGTCCGGTAGCCGTTTCCGGGGAGACGTTGTTTACCAACGCTCAGAAAGAATTATCGGACCAACTTGCTAGTGTTAATGTTAACACTAATATTTGGAAACTATGGGCACGTTATATTACTGAAACTACTTATGTAGATGAGGCTAACTACGATATTATTAATCGTTCGCAGCCAGATAACGCTTTCCGTACATATTACCGTGATATATTACGTGACTTACAAGAAGCTAATACAGTTATTAGCCAAGAAGAGTATACTTTGACGTCTGACAAAGCTGCAAAGCAAAACAGATTAGCTATTGTTGAAATTCTTCAAGTTTTTTCTTACCAACGTTTGGTAGATATGTTTGGTAATATCCCTTATTCTGAAGCTTTAAAAGTGGACGAAACTACTACACCTAAGTATGATGACGCACAAGGTATCTATGCTGATCTTTTCACAAGATTAGATGCTGCTATTGCTCAATTAGATGGTGCTGAAGGTAGTTTTGGAAGCGCAGACCTTTATTATAATGGTGATGTAGCTAAATGGATACTTTTTGCTAATTCGTTAAAACTTAAATTAGCGATTCACGTTGCTGACGTTAGTGGATTAAGCCCTCAAGGTGCTGGTGAAGCTGCTGCTGCTGCAGGAGTTATTGCTTCTCAAGATGATAACTGTACTTTAGTATATTTAGGAGCTTCTCCTAATACTAATCCTTTATATTTGGATTTAGTTGCTAGTGGACGTCATGATTTTGTTGCTACAAAGGATATCATTGATACTATGGTTTATTTAAATGACCCTCGTATGCAATTATATTATGATCCAAATAACGCTGGTGATTATATTGGTGGAAAATATGGTTATAGTAATCCTTACGATGCTTATGCTCATATCTCTTCTACTCTTGAAGCTGAAGAATTCGAGTGTATGTTAATTAGCTATGAAGAAGTTGAGTTTTACTTAGCTGAGGCTGCTGCTAGAGGTTGGAACGTTGGTGGAGATGCTAAGTCTCACTACGATGCTGCTATTAAAGCTTCTTTCCTTTATTGGGGAAGTGATGATGCTGCTGCAACTACATATTTAGCTCAAGCAAGCGTTGCATACGATGCTGCTGGTGACTGGAAAAAACAAATAGGTTTCCAATCTTGGTTAGCTGCTTATAACCGTGGTTTTGTTGGTTATACAACTAATAGAAGATTAGATTTCTATGAGTTCCCACAACCACCTCAAGCGCATACTGACGATGGTTCTACTCCTACAAGATATACTTATCCTGTAAACGAGCAGACTCTTAATAAGTCTAATCGCGAAGATGCTGCTGCTGCAATTGGTGGTGACAATATGTTAACTAAACTATTCTGGGATGTAAACTAATAAGTTTATCCTTATACAATATAAAGAGGCTTGCCAAATGGCAAGCCTCTTTTTGTTTTAATAAGCCTAAGAGAGGATAAAAGATAAGGATAGAGGAAAAGGATAGAGAAAATGGATTTGTGGATTGGATTATAATTGACTTCACCCTTCATTTATCTATCAATTTTATGTAGTTTATTATTTATACATCAGAATATTGAAATTTGCTTATTGGTGTAACACGGTCATCCCTGACCATAGTTTATATATATATATTCATCATCGGGCAGGATGCCCGAGATACACCAAAAAGGATAGAGGATAGAGGATAGAGGATAGAGGATAGAGGATAGAGGATAGAGGATAGAGGATAGAGGATAGAGGGATTTATCAAATTATAATTTACTTCACTATTCTATATTCATCTTTTTTTATGCCCCGAAACACCCCAAATTTCAACTAATATCTCAATCTTAAACACAAAAAAAAGCCATAAATCAATTAAGATAAATGGCTTTCTTAGAAAATTGTATTCTAGAATATACTATTTCATAATTTGCTTAGAAATTACTAAACGTTGAACTTGGTTAGTACCTTCATAAATTTGATTAAGCTTAACATCACGCATGATTTTCTCTACCAAAAAGTCTTCAGAATAACCGTCTCCAGCCATAATCTGAACAGCATCAGTAGCTATTTTCATAGCGTTATCAGAAGCATATAACTTAGCCATAGCTGAGTACATTGATGCTTTCTTTTCACCTTGATCATAAGCTACAGCAGCTTTATAAACAAGAGCACGAGTAGCTTCTAAAGAAGTAGCCATATCAGCAAGAGTAAAACCAATAATTTGCTGAGCAGCAATTGGTTTTCCGAACTGAATACGTTGCTTAGACCAATCGCGAGCAGTTTCATAAGCTGCACGAGCAGCACCAAGAGCAAGAGCTCCTACCCCATTACGAGTACGATCAAATGTTTTCATTGCAATAAGGAAACCACGACCTTCACCACCCAATAGATTCTCTACAGGAACTTCTACATCATGGAAAATAATTTCATTCTGAACAGAAGCTTTTTGTCCCATTTTCTGCATACGAGGTTTCATTTCGATACCTGGCGAGTTTGTAGGAACTACAATAGCAGATAAACTACGACTTCCACGCTCAGGATCAGTAAGACCAAATACCGTTAGGTAAGTAGAAACCTCAGCATTTGTAATAAAACGCTTATGTCCGTTGATAATATATTTATCGCCTTTTTTAATAATAGTAGTTTTAATACCTTGTACATCACTACCAGCATTAGGCTCTGTAAGAGCATATGCAGCTACACCTTGCTCTTCGTATATTTGACCAAAGAAACGCTTTTGTTGCTCCTCATTAGCCGCCAAAATAAGTGGAGTAAGAGCTAAAGTATTAGCCTCAATTCCAATTCCAATTCCTATACAACCTGCTCCTAGCTCTTCAGCTGCAATTGCTCCTTGTAATAAAGAGTATCCGTTGCCACCAAATTTAGTAGGAATAGGGCCATTCATAAGACCTTCTTTATAAGCTGCTTTTACAACTTCCCAAGGAAACTCAGCAAGTTTATCATATTTACGTGCATTTGGAATAACCATTCTGTTTACAAAATCACGATATTTTTCCTGTATCGCTATTTGATCGTCTTCTAATCTAAAGTCTATCATTTTATGTGTTTATTTGTTTATATGTTTATTTGCGTATTTGCTTATTTGCTTATTATACCTTCCTATAGCAGTAAAACATACATAAGTGGTAGTAATGTTTTATTTCACTATTAAAGCACCGCAAGGTAATAAAAATTACTTATTGTTTTATCTAAAATATGCACTAATTCATCAATAGTACAAGCCTTAATAAAACTTATATTTGCAAATAATTCATCATTAATTTTTACAATAAAATTTAATGAATCAAATAATAAAATAGAATTTATGGAGAAGCATATTCTTTCAAAAACTACTTATATAAAAGGTGAGCAATGCCTTATGCAATTATTTCTGACAAAGAAATTCCCAAAACTTCGCGATAGAATTCCTGCCGAAAGGCTTGCTATTTTCAGCAGAGGAACCAAAGTTGGAATCTATGCACAAGAATTATTTCTTGGCGGAATTGATGCCGGACCAAAGCATTATTCGCAATATCATAAAGCAATTACCCTTACGCAAGAACTTATGCAAAAAGGACAAGATGTGATTTACGAAGCCGCTTTTCAGGCAAATAAAACTCTAATTCTATTGGATATACTTGTTCGCAATGGCGACAAATGGGATGCTTATGAAGTAAAAAGCTCCATAAAACTTTCCGATACTTATTATAAAGATGCAGCTCTACAGTATAATGTTTTAATAAATTCTGGCGTTGAGATTAACAGTTTTTCTCTTATTCATATAAATAAAGAATATACAAGAAATGGCGAAATTGACAAAAAAGAGCTTTTTATTATTACTGATGTTACAGAAAATGTAAAATCTGAATTCGAAAATGTCAATTCTAAAATAGAAGAAAAGCTTGATAGCTTGAATTCTGATGCTGCGCCTAAAGTAACACTCGGTCCGCAATGCTTTAGTCCTTACGATTGTGATTTTATTGGACATTGCTGGAAAAATATTAAAAGACCATCAGTATTTGATATTCCATCATTAGAGCTTGAGCAGCAATTTTACTTACATAAAAAATATGGCAGCTTATCAAGTATATTAGAAAATGACGATAGCATTGACGAATACCAAAGTACAGAGATAAGATGTCAAATAGATAAACAAGATCACCTTGAGCTCAGCGATGATACTATGGAGGGATTTGAAGAATTATATAATGCCGAGGAAGAAAAATACGCTTTGAAAATTTTATATTTTATTCCTGCTCTTCCTTTATACAACAATACAAAACCGTATCAAAAAATTGCTTTTGCTTATGCAATTATGCCCTTAGATGGCTCTTCTAATGCCAAAATATTTATTTCTAATGGACAAAATAATCCAGAAATTGAAATAATAGAAAAACTTAGTATTGAAGCTGAGGATAAAGTATTTATAAATTTGAATGGTGGACATGATGACATTGAAAGCTTTGACTTGCAACAAATTATTGATAATGGAGAGTATTATAGTCCTAAAATGCAGAAGGATTATAATAACAAATCCCTATCAGCAGCATTAGGTAATAGACCGCAATGGATGGCGATAGAAAGTGATATTGTTGCTGCCCAGTATTACGATGAAATATTGAGAGGACATAGTAAAAGTGTAGAAAAGCTAAATCTTATAAAGGATTACCTGATAAATGAAGTGAATTTGGTAAAACAGTTTTTTGATTTTGTGAGTCAATAAATCAATAAGTATACAAAAAGGGGATAAAAAACATATAGTTTTTTATCCCCTTTTTGTATATGAATTTATTATTCGCTTTAGAATGCTCTAATTGTATATCCTATACTCACTTGAAATGATTTATTAAGAATCTCCGGTGAACCATCGTCATTTGAAAAAACTTTATTAGTACCAATTTCGTACCTAAAATCAAAATTTAAACCATTGGCAACAAGTCCAATACCAAAAGCATAACTTAAATCGAAATGAGCAGGTGTTGCGTCTAATTCGAAATTCTCACCCTCGCTTATCGTCTCTCCTTTATCGTTCTCTATGTCAATGGTACCAGTAAATTTTTCATGAACTAGATAATTTGACACTACTCCTGCATCGAAATGGAAGTAATTAAATCTATCTCCCATTTTAAACTGAAACATTGTAGGAATACTTACATAACCAAGCTTTTGCTCAACCTTCAACAGTCCCCTACGCACTTTATCTTCATAATAATATTGGAAAGCAGAACCTTTGCCTTGGTATAAAACCTCAGCTTGTAATCCTATACGATTACCTATTGCATAATTAACAATAGCACCACCTATAAACTTAATTTTGGGATCAGGAATAAAATCCATCATACCTACACCAGTAAGATTTGTAGAAGCACCACCAATCTTACCACCTACGGTTAACTGTGCAAAAGCACTAGTAGTACTAAGAAATATAAAGAAAAAAGAAAGGGCTAAATTACGTTTCATTAGCTATAAATTTAATAAATTAATAATCGAATATTGAGAACGCTAAAATATACAAAAAATTATATAGTACATCAGTTGTTTTGCAAACAATAGATATATTTAATTTACTCATATATACTAACTTAATACTAAAGCCTCTAAACCATGGTATAATTTGCCATAAAAAAAAGTAATAAAAGAAATAGTAAGCAACGATAATGTTACCTTTGCAAATTAATAAATATATAAGTAATTTGCAAGATTTAACAGAAGGAAACGTAGGTAAGAAAATTCTACTTTTTTCATTACCATTATTAGCAGGCACAATATTTCAACAATTATATAATGTAATTGATAGTATTGTGGTTGGTAATTATATAGGCAAAGGAGCACTTGCTGCTGTTGGAGCATCATTTCCAGTTATTTTTGTAATAATTTCTTTATTAATTGGAGTATCATCAGGTATTTCTGTTGTAATCTCACAATATTATGGAGCAAAGCAATACGATAATGTTGTAAAAGCCATAAACACATTTTTTGCTTTCGTTTTCTCTGCGTCAATAGTATTTTCATTTTTGGGCGTTTATTTTGCTCGTGATATTTTTGAGCTTTTAAAACTTCCTGCAGAAATAATAGATGATGCTACATCATACCTTCAAATTTATCTTGGTGGAATGGTAGTAATGTTTGGTTTTTTTGGAACAAATGCCATCCTCAGAGGAATGGGTGATTCAAGAACCCCATTATATTTCACAATAGTATCAACAGTATTGAATATTATATTGGATTTGGTATTTGTTATTTATTTTGGTTGGGGAATTGAAGGTGTTGCTTATGCAAGTGTCATTTCGCAAGGAGTTAGCTTTTTAGGCGCTGGTATATATCTTAATAAAAGCACTTCATTAATACAATTTAGCTTCAAAAACCTTGTGGTTGATATGGACATAATGATTAAAAGCTTAAAAATAGGCCTACCAACTGGGCTACAACAAAGCTTTGTAGCATTAGGGATGATAGCCATTATGAGGATAGTAAACGATTTTGGAACAGATACCATTGCCGCATTCACAGCAGCTAGTAGGCTCGATTCTTTTGCATCTATGCCAGCAATGGCCTTTGCCTCGGCACTGGCTACTTTTGTGGGACAAAATTTGGGAGCACATAAAATTGATAGAATTATTCAAGGATATAAAATCACATTATTAATATCATCTGTACTATCCATATTAGTTTCTTTACTAATGTATTTTGAAGGAAGAGAGTTGATAATGCTATTCTCTAAGGACGAAAATGTAATAGAAATAGGATATAACTATTTAGTAATTGTAAGTAGTTTTTATGTGCTATTTTCTGCAATGTTTGTAACTCAAGGTCTATTACGAGGCGCTGGAGATACTCTAATTCCAATGTTCTTTACCTTATTTGCTTTATGGTTACTTAGAATTCCTATCTCTTTTTATCTATCACGCCCCGAAATGGGATTAGGAGCCACAGGTATTTGGTGGGGAATCCCCATTGCATGGTCATTTGGCTTTCTTGCAACATTCATTTATTTCCTAACTGGCAAGTGGAAAACTAAGGGTATTGTTAAAAAAAAGGATAGAGGACCCCGATAGGAATCGGGAGAATAAAGGACAAGGAAACTTCACTATTCTGCTTTCACTATTCACCCTTAAACCTAGTAGCTCATTTTTAATCTTAAGAAGGCGAAATTATACTGCTGCTTAATATTTACACCTGTAATTGGATCTTCTGATTCGCCTTTAAAATATTGATATACGAAGCTAAATTCCAAATTATCGGATAATGAATAATCAATACTTGGATTAAAGAAAACACTTTTCATTTTAGGATAATACATTCCTGCCAAAGAAACATTCAATAAAGGCGTAATAGGATATCTTGCACTCACAAACATATTCCATGGTGTAAACGAAAGATATTTTGCATTAAGATTAGTAGAATAAAAAGTTGAGAAATTTGATATTGGATTATCAACTGTAATCTTAGAATATAATACCTGTATCATAATATTCAACGAATTGCCAAAAGTATAATCAAGTGATGCTGTAGCACTCAATGCTGCCTCACGTAGTGAATCGCCAGCATCAATAGGCATAAAGTAAGTAGCTTCTCCTCTAAAACTTAAACTCTTGATAGCTCCTGCCCAACCAAAGCCTGCAACATAATCGCGCTGCTCCATTTCACCAAGAATAAACTGCCAATCGTAATTCCATTTATTAACCAAAAGCTTTGCCGCAGCAGTCATTCTCTCTTCATGATTTACCGAAGCTGCTACCTCTATTGACGATGCTGCACCTGTATAATACTGGACTCTTATGGCATCGCTACCTGGTTTTTCTTCATAATCGAAATCGAAGTATGAGTATGTATTGAAAATATCGTTGGGATTCCATACCAATGTTCTACCCCAGTTTATTCTCTGTCTTCCAATGGATATATCCCAATTACCTCCAGTATATTTTACAAGAATTCTATCAAGATTCATATTTAGAAGAAAATTCTTCTCACTTACCAAATTTTTATTAAGATTCATATATCCAGTCTCAGCCTCTATCATATCAGCATAATTTGGAATTAATAATACCGAATTACCATAAATAAAACGAGTACGCAATTGTGCCGTGAAACTAAAATTATCATTAAAAAAATAGTCGAAATTTGTTCTATTATGCAATTGATTATCAATCATCCATGCTTTAGAAATGGTATCAAAGCTATTGGTATTCATAAAAGAAGTATAGCCATAGAGAGCCCATTTTTTTTCACTATCTTGCGAATATGCAAAAGAAGTAACTGAAATCAAAAATATTATAATGATAAAACTGCGCATTACTTTCTATGTTTATTAATGTACAGCAAATGTAATAGTTAATTTGGTAGAATAATGCAATTAAACCATTTATTAGTATTTTTCTAATAAAAACAAATATGGCTCAAAGTTATGATGCATGGAAATTACATTACTATTAGATGGGTATTTCTTATAATAAGCCTCATCAGCATATAGTACTATAGTATTTGCAGTACGTACATAATTATTACTTTTATAATATTCGGGAGGTATGAATTCTGGAAATTTCTTTTGAATGTATTTAGAAGTCATTTCTCCCAAATATTTTTCATAGCTCTGTTGCGCTTTTTTTGTAGGCTTATCAAGTTTATTATATATGTTTTTTATAACAATATTCTTTGGGAATTTTAGCTTTTTTATCTCACTCCGAGTATTTCTAAACAAATTGGTTTCATTAAAATCGTCTAAAGTTTGTATAGAAATAGGTGTTTCAGGAACCCAATCAGCAGAATTTACAATATTAAAAGCCCATCCATTTTTTGTCATTGCTTCATAATGATACGCAAAATATAAATTACCTGGTTTAGGAGCAGCACTACAATAAGTCTTAAATCGTATATCTTTCGATAGTATATTCTGCTCTTGAAGGTTGTAAAGATACGCTGTCAGCAAATAGCTAATTGCACCACCTTGGCTATGCCCCATTATAATAAAATCGTTAATCCCTACTCTATATAGTGAATCTATTTTAGGAATAATATCCTGAGACAAGAAAGCCATACTCAAAAGCCAACCTGTATGTACAGCAGCTTTGTTGTCCTCTGACAAACAATATTTAAAAGTATCATTTTTAGTCAATATTAATTCGCCCTTAGCTGCAACCATAGCAGCATATATATTCGCTAACGAACTTTCTGCATTCTTTGTTGTCCCTCTGATACTAATTACTGCGATAGGGCTATTATTATTTACCCACAAATCCCAACGATTATCCAATCCCATTACCTTCGATTGATATATCCTTGTATGAAATTCAGGAGCAGGAATCTTAAAAACTATACTATCAGGAGTGTTTGTTTTTGCTGAAATGTAAAGCAGTTCTTTATATTCTTCCTTATCAAAGTATGGGTTCAAATTTTGAGAATACGCCAAATTAGGAATTAACCTCCATAAAATAATAAATACTATTAAAATAGTTTTGCTCATTATTAATAATATAAAATTACAGTTTGTAAATATATGTTTGAATAATTAATTAATCATAGAATCTGTGATTTTAATTCTACACTCGCATTTTCCACCTCCACCAGCTGATTTATCCAATACGTCAAACACCCAATTAGAGTTTTTATTAAAATCTAAATTCAGATGTAAGTTATCAAAGTTTACAATTTTAACACTTACAGTGTCAACAAATGCATTACATGAGCTGAACTGTGCTGTCGTTCCAATTCCCTGCTCAGCAGCAATAACAACATTGCTATGCTTTGCAATCAAAACACTATCAAAGTTATACCCCATATAACTGTTGGCTCTGGCTGTATCAACAATTATCATTATATCATATTTGGAATCGTTTTGCACAATTTTTCTATAATCGACACCTGGGTCACATGAAGAAAAGAACAGAATTAATATGCCTAATATTAGTGAAAAATATTATTTTGTTTTCATAATGAAATAAAATTGATTGTTTAATATAGTTTTTTATAATTAAAAACAAACTGTAATAATGTATTCCTGAACAAGTAAACCAGTATTGTCAAATTTTCCTCTCAGCAGGGATGGCAGGCAAACAAACAAATTAAGCCCTATCATTTCCCACCCCAAGTAGAACCTCTTTAAGTTGTACTTTGCCATCTTCACTTACATCAGTACGCTGATCAATACATTGGGTAACTTTCTTCTTAAATTTCCAACAGGTCATTTGTCGGAGGTCAAGAGTGGTTGATAACTCCGCTGTGGATATTTTGGGTTCAGTACAAACCAAATGTGCTATTTTAAAAGCATCAGGCAAGTATATTCTACATCGGTGAAAAATGGTGTTTGCTGTGGCAGATTCGTCTTTTTTGCATCTAGTACATCGGCGCGAGTATGGAGATTTGCCTTTGCAATAATGTGTATGACCACAATTGCGGCAAACGAAGCCCTTTTCCCATTTTTGTTGAGCCAAAAACGATAGACATTTGTCCTCATCATTAAAAAATGAGTTAAACTCCTTAATATTTATCTCTCCGAAGATTGTTAACATAATTTACAAATCAGTTAAAACCCTGTATACTAACACTTTTTGCTATTTAACAGAATATTGACTGCAAAAATATGAAATATTTAGTGATATTTAAACGCTAAATCAAAATAAAACACTATTTTCGCGGCACATTATAAGAAACCAATTTATTAAACGAATAGATATGAAGAAGAATATTTTATCATTAGTAGCAGCAGGAGTTATTATCTGCGGTATGAGTTCATGTAATAATGTTGATACTAAAGCAACAGCTGATAATTCTATAGCAAATGTAGAACAAACTATTGCTACTGAAGAAAACACTAGCAGCGAGGACGTAGTTTTAACTGAAGAAGTTAGCATCACTGCCAATATTGCAGGAGAAGTTGACAATAATGGCAAAGTAAAGAAAATTAATACTGAGACCTTTATTGATGAGGTTTTTGATTATAAAGCTAACCCTCAAGCGTGGGTTTATAAGGGTACAAAACCAGCAATTATTGACTTTTATGCTGATTGGTGTGGTCCTTGTAAAAAGGTAGCTCCAATAATGGATGAATTGGCAATAAAATATAAAGGCCAAGTGAATTTTTATAAGATAAACACTGATGACGAAAAAGAGTTATCAGGAGGAGTTTTCGGAATTCGCTCAATCCCTAGTATCTTATTTATCCCAGTGGAAGGACAGCCTGCAATGCAGCCAGGTCTTTTGGCAAAGGATCAATACATAAAAATTATTGAAGAGAATTTATTAAAGAAATAACAACCTAATCCTATAAGGATTATAAAATTAGAAATAATGACTGAAATTTTAACAAAACAAACTTTCCTAGAGAAAGTTTTCAATTACGAAGCAAATAAAGAGTGGAAATTCGAAGGTGAACTTCCTTGTATTATTGATTTTTATGCTGACTGGTGTGGACCATGTAAGCAAGTAGCTCCAATCTTAGAGGAATTATCTGATGAGTTTGCTGGCAAAATCAATATTTACAAAGTAAATACTGAAGTTGAGCAAGAATTAGCTGGTGCTTTTGGTATCAAATCAATTCCATCAATGTTATTCTGCCCAGGCGAAGGACAGCCACAAATGGCTGTAGGTGCACTTCCTAAGGAGTCACTTATTCAAGCTATTAACGATGTTTTACTTAAGAAATAATTCTTAGTAAATTTCGTAAATAAAATATATTTAAAAAGGTCAGATTAATTTCTGACCTTTTTTTTATGCATTTTCTCTATGTACATGACAAAAATTATATGTTTGGGCTAAAGCCCATGCCCATATTATTTTTTCATAATTAGGCATGGCATTAATGCCATGCCTAATAAATACAACATTCTACGGGCTTTAGCCCAAACATAAAACCTAGATAATTGCAAATTATTTATTCATTTGTATTTTTATCATGTACTAAGGCATTTTTTCTAATAAAAAGCCAGTATCCCATAATGGAATACTGGCCAATAAAATTATTTAGTTTACTCTATTTCATATGAGTTTACAATATAATTATTTTAAAATATTAATTTTAGCTGATTCTGTAAACAATAATCTGTAATTATACTAACATAAAATACTGATTTACTGAAAACTGATTACACTAAGAAACTTATTAATAATTAAAAGATTACAAAACCCACTAAAAAATATAGTAGTACCTTGTTCTAAACTATTATCCTTGCTTAGCAACTTTAATCAATTCAGGAACCACTTTAAAAGCATCGCCAACGATACCATAATCAGCAGCCTCAAAAATTGGTGCATCAGGATCTTTATTGATAGCAACTATGCATTTTGCAGAACCAATACCACCAATATGCTGAATTGCACCTGAGATACCGATTGCAATATATAGGTTTGGTGCAATCACCTTACCTGTTTGACCAATATGCTCAGTATGAGGTCTCCAGCCATCATCACTAACAGGGCGAGAACAGCCTGTAGCAGCACCAAGTACTTCTGCTAGCTCTTCAATCATACCCCAGTTTTCAGGACCTTTAAGACCTCTACCAGCAGATACTACCAACTCGGCATCAGTAAGTAATAACTTACCTGTCACCTTATCAGTGCTCTCTACTTTAGTTTTTGCAGCAGCTGTAGCAATATCGATATTCTCAACACTTCCACTAGCTCCCTCAGTAATACCGAAAGTGTTTTTAGCCAAGGTAAGAACCTTCTTTTCAGAATTGATTTTCACATGACCAAATACCTTATTGGTATAAATTTTCTTCTTAATCACAAACGGATCATAGCTTACAGGTAACGCTGTAACAGCAGATACATAACCTGCTTTTAAGCTAGCAGCAATACGTCCAGCCAATGCATTACCTACATTATCCTGAGAAAGGATAACTACAGTAGCACCATTTTCATCAGCAATTTTGCAAATTGCCTCCGAATAAGTAGCACTATCAACATTATCGAATCCACTTTTTGCAGCAAAGATTTTCTCCGCTCCATACTTATTTAATGATTCCAATTCGTCATCAGCAATATTGCCTAATGAGATTGCATTCATTTTAACGCCCATATCCTGAGCTATCTTATTTCCGTACGACAGAAGTTCTTGGCTTACGCTCTTGAACTTTCCATCCCAGTTTTCTAAATATACTAATACTGACATAGTTTCTTTGGTTTAAATGTTAAATTACTAAATTGTTAAATTATTAAACGTTAAAGTGAATCTCTCTAATCGCTAATATTTTAACTTTTCGTTGGTGAATTTTATTAGATAATTAATCTCGCGAGGTAATTCCTCAAAATATACTGACAAATAACTAATTTCGTCTTCTGTAAGTATATTACGAGCTTTGGCTTTTGCAAACCAATCAATGGATTCTAATAATGAGCCTTTGCTATAATAATAAAAACGAATTTTATCCTTTTTACCTTTTCTACCAAAACCCTCAGCTATATTTGCTGAAATTGAGTCCACGCTCTAATAAACTGAATTCCTATTGTCTGTTTAGCTAACCATTCCCATTTTGTAATAAGATCGTATGTGTAATTACTTAATTCAAACGATTTGTTATAAGAACTAATCTTATCTAACGACAAAAATTCAGACATCTTCTACAATAATTTATTAATTTAACGTTTTAATAATTTATTAATTTATAGCACGTTCGCTTCGTTCTTCAATGCATCTAATAGTCCTTGAACATCTTCGGCATCAAACATCTTAACAGCTGCTTTTGCTTTTGGAAGTTCTATTTCTACTACTTCTGTTAATAGGTCAACCTCCACGGCTGGAATAACAGCAAGAGGCTTACGACGAGCCATCATAATTCCGCGCATTGCAGGAATACGAGGGTCAATTGCAATTCCTTTTTGAACAGAAACTACCACTGGGCCATCTACTGAGAGAACTTCTTTTCCACCATCAACCTCACGGTCGATTACTAATTTGTCACCATCTATATTTACTGCCGAAACAGCTCCTATAGAAGGTAAGCCAGCTAATTCTGCCAACATAGCACCAACTGCAATACCATTATAATCAGCACTTTCGTAACCTGTAATTATAATATCATAATTGCCAGCTTTTACAACCTCCGCCAATTGCGAAGCTGTATAAAATGCATCTTTAGCATCACCATCAACACGGATAGCATCATCAGCACCCATTGCTAAAGCCTTACGGATAGTAGGCTCTACTCCTACTCCACCTACTGAAACTACAGTAATTTTCTCAATTCCAGCACCTGACTCTTTGAGCTCTAGTGCACGAGTAACGGCAAGCTCATCCCATGGATTTACTATCCATTGTACTCCATCAGTTTGGAGCGCTGTGCCATCAAATTTTACCTTTGTCGTTGTATCTGGTACATTCGACACGCAAACTAAAATGTTCATATTATTTGTTTTTATGTGTTTTGTTTTGTGTTTGAACCACATAAGACACATTAGGAACATAGAGCACTTAAGCTTAATATTCAATATAATATCTTGTGGAATTTCATCATTTATTTACAAAAATAATGATGATTGCAAATATAATAAAAAAATAGTACGCACGCATACTATTTTTTTATAATTTTATTTAATTATGAGTTCCCTCTGAAAATCAGGCAAGTTTCAGAGTGGACTCATATATTGTTTGTTTTGATAAAGCTTATTTCAATAACTCACGAGAGATAACAATCTTTTGAATTTCGGAAGTACCTTCGTAAATCTGAGTAAGTTTAGCCTCACGCATAAGTCTTTCCACATGGTATTCTCTAACATATCCGTATCCACCATGAATTTGCACGGCCTCGGTAGTTACTTCCATTGCTATATCAGCAGCATAACGCTTTGCCATTGCTGCAGCCTTATTTGCTTTTATTCCATTATCGCGCATCCACGCAGCTTTCATACAAAGGTTTTGTGCGTTCTCAATCTTCACAGCCATATCAGCAAGCTTAAAAGCCACCGATTGATGATTAAAAATCTCTATTCCGAATGACTTACGCTCTTGAGAATATTTTAATGCCAAATCCATTGCTCCCATTGCAATACCTGTTGCTTGTGATGCAATACCAATTCTACCACCATTAAGCATATTCATGGCGAATTTGAAACCAAAGCCATCCTCACCTATTCTGTTTTCTTTAGGAACTTTTACATCAGTAAACATTACCGAATGAGTATCGGAACTACGCATCCCCATTTTGTCCTCCTTAGGTCCAAGAGAAATGCCATCGCTATGACGGTCAACAATAAATACGTTTATGCCCTTATGACCTTTCTCAGGATGAGTCATTGCCATTACAAGATATACGTCGGCAGAATTTGCGTTAGTAATCCAATTCTTAACTCCATTAATAAGGTAATAATCGCCCATATCCTCAGCAGTAGTTTTTTGCTTAGTAGCATCAGAACCCGCTTCGGGCTCCGACAATAGGAATGCTCCTATGGAAGTACCATCGGCAACAGGCACCAAATATTTTTCTTTTTGAGCCTCAGTACCATAAGTCTCTAAACCATGATTTATCAATGAGTTATTCACCGACATTATTACAGCCATTGAAGCATCTACCTTAGCTATTTCCATCATTGCCAATGAGTAAGCCACTGTATCCATTCCACTTCCACCATATTTTGGGTCGGTCATCATTCCTAGGAAACCAAGCTCACCCAAAGCCTTAACGTGATGAGTTGGAAATTCTCCTGTTTTATCTCTTTCTAATACATCTTTCGATAATTCGCGCTGTGCATAATCTCTTGCCGCCTGCTGAATCATTAATTGTTCTTCTGTAAATTTAAAGTCCATATGTTTGTGTGTTTGTTTTGTGTTATGTGTTTGTTGTTTGTTGTTATATAATTACGGTTTGCTGTTAAAATCTTTTATTGCGTTATCAAAATCTGATAAATATTTATT
>Ga0256842_1000402_pt1 | contig 37999 bp, 50 predicted proteins | sample 4559240metaG_FD_185973 | JGI IMG/M metagenome (GOLD analysis project Ga0256842, IMG submission 185973) | Hydrothermal vent microbial communities from Guaymas Basin, Mexico - 4559-240 | ecosystem: Environmental > Aquatic > Marine > Hydrothermal vents | place: Mexico: Guaymas Basin | collected...
CCGTCATCAATTTCCTTCTACCAGTTAGCCTATCCTTCCAATAACAGGGAGGAGAAACCTTACGAATGTAAGAAGGAAGCTTACCTTGCTTCTTTAGTCTAAGCAAGGAGAAAAAGCTTCTCCAAGCTTCGTTTTATATGGGACGTTGCAAATCGCACGGAACCCCGCAACAACACTTTCCACAGACGTCCGTGAGCGGTAGATCCGAATGATGCTTATCGTTCTCAAGCAGGACATCGTAGCATTTTCGCTTATCCAACCCGTTCTCGGTTAAAGCCCCGAATCTGCAGTTTTTCACGCATTCTAAACAGTCAATACCCCGTTTGTGCAAGCAAAGCTCTTCATCAAGCGGTTCACCGTATTCAAATTCTGCTTGGGTTATGAGGCTGCCCAGCCTCCCACAGCAACCCTTTTCAGTTATAATCAAAGAATGAACACCAAAAGACCCCAACCCGGCTAAGTATGCTATGTGTTTGTGAGACCAGTCGCTGACCAGCCGAACCTCATCGAAGTTGTGCGTCGGGGGCAAGATTACCGATTTGAAGCCTATGTTCTCAAGCTTCCTTGCAAGATATTCGTTCAACCCAACTATGAGCTCGTTCGTCTTGACGTAAGCCTTTGCCCAAAGTTTCGAGGAGAAATGTCTTCCAACGTTACTCTTAACGACTTTCTCGGTGAAGGGGATGAAATAAACGATTACGGATCTCGCAGAATTCAGAACTTCGTCCGGCATGAGATGGTTTGGCGAAACAACTTTCCGCAACATTTCAACGTCATCAGCATCACAAAATCCTACCAAGGGCTTTCTCCAAAGATCTCCTTTAACGAATTCATCGATCCATTTTCTAACCATCTTTTCCACGACCAAAATTTGCCAGAAAGACAAAAAGCTTATCTATTCTCTCGCCGAATTTAAACGGGGGTGATATTCTGATTATTGAAGATGTCAGATACAGAATCGTTTTTGATAGCAGAGGTAATGAAACCGTCGAATGTGAAGTTTTTGCTGGAGATGCAATTGGAAGGGCTATAGCACCGAGCGGAGCTTCTACTGGGAGCGAAGAAGCGATAGTAGTCGATCCTTACAAATACGAGGAAATCGAGGAGAAGGTTTCGAAAGCTTTGGTTGGAATGTCGGTCTTCGATCAGGTGAGCATAGATGAGAAGCTGAGGGAGATCGATGGAACGGAAAACTTCTCAAACATCGGTGGCAACTTCGCAATAACAGCCAGCTTGGCTTGTGCAAAAGCAGCTTCAAACCTTTTGGGAATCCCGCTTTACGAATACGTAGGTGGAATATTTGCAAAGGAGATCCCCTACCCCCTGGGAAACGTAATCGGTGGAGGAGCTCACGCTCCCGGATCAACGAGCATCCAAGAGTTCTTGGTTATCCCAGTCGGAGCCAAAAACTTCTTCGAAGCTCAAAGAACGAATGCGTTAGTTCACAAAACTCTGAAGAAGATATTCAAAGAAAAAGGGATTTTCGCAGCCAAAGGTGACGAAGGAGCTTGGGCAGCCCAAATTACGGATGAACAAGCTTTCGAGCTTTTGAGCGAAGCCATAACGAGGGTTAAAGATGAAACTGGTGTTGATGTTAAGATCGGGCTTGATTTCGCCGCAACCGAACTTTGGGATGGCGAGCGTTACGTTTACAAGGATAAGAAGCTGACGACCGAAGAGCAAATAGCTTACGTTGCTGAGCTTGTTGACAAGTATGGAATAATCTATGTTGAAGATCCGTTGCATGAGAATGACTTCGAAGGTTTTGCAGAGCTTACAAAGCAGATCGGCAACAAGTGCATGGTATGTGGAGATGATATTTTCGTAACGAATATAAAGAGAATTCAGAAGGGTATAGAGATTGGAGCGGCCAATACCGTGCTAATAAAGCCGAATCAGATCGGAACTCTGACAGATACCTTCAGGGCTGTTAAGCTTTCCAAGGATAACGGTTATAAAGTCGTTGTGTCTCATAGAAGTGGCGAAACTGAAGATGAAACAATCGCCCATTTGAGTGTCGCTTTCAACGCAACATTAATAAAGACTGGTGTAGTTGGTGGCGAAAGAATTGCCAAGCTTAACGAGTTGATTAGGATTGAAGAGGAGATGGATTCATCAAAAATGGTGCGGGTGATGTGATGGAGGCGAAGGTAAAGGAGGAATACGAGTATCTAATTCCGCCGGATGAGTATTTAGCTGCGGGAGTTCATATTGGAACTCAGATCAAGACGGGAGACATGAAGAAGTTCATCTACAAGGTCAGACCGGACGGTCTATACGTTTTGGACATAAGACAGCTTGACGAGAGGATCAGAATAGCTGGCAAGTTCTTGGCAAGATTCGAGCCGAGCAAGATCTTGGCTGTTGCAGCGAGGCAGTATGGACAGAAGCCGGTCATGATGTTCGCAAAAGCGGTGGGTGCGGATTACGTAATCGGTAGATTCGTTCCCGGAACTCTGACGAATCCGATGCTCAAGGAATACAAAGAGCCAGACGTAGTTCTTGTTACAGATCCGGCCATAGACAGACAAGCGGTTGAAGAGGCCACGGACATAGGCATTCCGGTTGTCGCACTGTGCGATTCCAACAACTCCGCTTCGAACATCGATCTGGTAATTCCAACAAACAACAAAGGTAGAAAAGCGTTGGCGTTGGTTTACTGGTTGCTGGCTAAGGAAGTTCTCAAGAACAGAGGTATAACGGACTTCCCGTATAGCGTAGAAGATTTTGAGGCCGAGCTTTAATTTCGTTTTTCATCTCTTTGGATGTTCTCCACCCATATTCAACAATTTTTTGGCTTAATGGCAGTAGCTCGCACTTCAAAGCTGTTATTGACTGAATATACGACACGATTAAAGAAGTGTCGAAAGAGAGCATGCAAATAAAACGATTTCGCACGTGGGAGCTTAATGGTATCGCTAAGTTAATGTGCACCTTTGGCATCTTAAAATGAGAAAAAAGATCGGATTTTGGGAGGCTTTCAGCATAGGCGTTGGAGGAATGATTGGCGGTGGTATATTTGCCGTCTTAGGTTTGAGCGTTCAGCTATCCAAAAGCGCCGCTCCTATAGCCTTTCTACTAGCCGGTATGATCGCTCTCACGACAGCTTACTCCTACGCAAGACTTTCGATTCGTTATCCAAGCGAAGGTGGGACGATGGAGTTCATAGTTAGAGCGTTCGGGACGGGGTTGTTTTCCGGAACGCTAAACGTCCTACTTTTGGCGAGCTACATCGTCATGATCTCCCTCTACGCTTATGCGTTCGGTAGCTACGGTGCAAACGTTCTTCCATTGAATCCTGCGATCTCAAAGCATATTCTAATATCGCTGGTGATTGTCGCGTTCACGATCTTAAACGCGTTCGGAGCGGTTGTAAGTGGGAAGACTGAGGATTTACTCGTAGCGTTTAAGTTGGCGGTTCTTCTTTTGGTGGCCGGAGCCGGCATGACCTTCATCGATCTTTCAAAGCTTTCGCCGTCCAATTGGGCGGATCCGGTAAGCGTAGTTGCTGGAGGGATGATGATATTTCTTGCCTACGAGGGATTCGAGCTGATAGCGAACGCCGGTAATGATGTCGAGGATCCGACCATACTGCCCAAAGCCTTTTACGCGTCGGTTTTGCTCGTTGTGGCCATATACGTGATGGTGGCGATCGTCACGGTTGGAAATCTTCCATACGACACGATAATCGAATCGAGAGATTACGCGTTGGCCGTTGCGGCGAAACCTTCGCTCGGCGATGCGGGTTTTTGGCTTATAACGTTCGCAGCCTTGGCATCTACGAGCTCGGCTATAAACGCAACGCTTTACGGAACGGCGAGGGCGAGCTACATGGTCGCGAAGTATGGTCAGCTCCCCGAAGCGATTGAAAGGCCACTCTGGAAGCAGGCTTACGAAGGTTTGATACTCATATGCCTTATGTCGTTGTTGCTCGCAAACGTATCGAGTTTGGAGTCGATATCCACTGCCGGAAGCGGTGGCTTTCTGCTGATATTCTTCTTCGTAAACTTGGCCGCTTTAAAGCTTCGCAACAGAGTCAAGATCAATCCAGCAATTCCGGCGATCGGAGCGATCTTCACGTTCGTCGCTCTGGTGATACTCACCTATAGGATGGCACAAACAAACATAAAAAATCTGACGACGTTCGCGTTTATGATCTTTGCGTCCTTTTTGATCGAAGCCACGTATCGACTCCTAACGGGAAGAAGGATCGAGGAATATTTGGATGTGAGGCTCAGGAAGAAGGAAGAAAACTTGAAAAACTGGCATATGTGGATCGATAAGCTCATCGAATGCTTATCTGAGAAGTTCGAAGATGCAGAAATATATTTAGTCGGAAGCTTGGCCCGAGGCGAAATGGATAGAGCTCACGATGTCGATCTGCTCGTTCTTACCGATAAACCACTGGCTAAAGATGAAATAAAGTCCATCGTGAGCGAACTCAAACGAAAAGCTAGACTGACAGCCTACCATTCTATCGATATTCACTTCGAAAGCTTAAAGAAGAAGGATGAAGCTCTAAGAAAAGCCATGCATTACAAACCGCTGTCACCAAAAGCTACATAAACTTCAACGATCAATCATTATATATGTCGTCCGAAGATCGTGAGATAGACGAAGACGAGCTCGAACGACTGCTTGAGGAGCTTATGGAAGCTCAGCTCAGAGCGAACTACAGGAAGTCGCTGGGGAGAGAATACGTCAGAAGAAGTTGGGATTTGGAGATAAAAAAGGCTATTAAAAAGGATTAAAACATCAGATCTAAAACCTCCCAATCTTTCCCGAGCTTTTCGACGAGTTCTATTTCATTGGGCGTTATCGATGTAGCTTCCTTTATCTCGACGTAGCGGAAGCACATTCACAAGCGATCGGTGTGCATTCTGCTAAACCGTAGTAGTCTATCAGCGTTATGTCCCCTCCAAAAGCATCTCTGAGCTTATCCTTGTATCCTCCTATTGAGGAGAATGGCTCTCCGGAGGCTATGAGTATTCTTATATCTTCCAAACCCTCTTTGGCAAGTTTTAAGGCGAAACTTGGATTCGAAACCAATACCGTCGGTTTAACCTTCTCGGCTATTTCGAGGGTTTTCTCGGTTGAGCCTGGCCCTACGGGAACGATCTTCGCACATAGTCTCTCCAAACCACTGTGAAACATCAGTCCGGCTATGAATATGTGGTATCTGAACGTAATCAGAGCTATGTCGTCCATCCTAATTCCGGCTCTTTTGAAAGCTTCGGCGTTTCAAGGAATTGCTGGATTAACTCTTCTCTTGTCATAAACGGTAGCTTTTGAAAGTCTTCTATTGTTTTAATGTCCTCCGGCTTTAATCCAGCCTCTTCAAACTTTTTTCTGTAAAAACGGATGGTTGTAGTTTTTGGTAAGTTGGGCTTTAAGCTTTTCAAGCATGTTAGCTTCTTCCACGGAGAAATTAAAAGCTTTTCAAATGTTGTTTTAAATTAAAAATTATTAAAATTTTTATATTAATTCTTTTAGATATATTTTGTATTTACCAAGTTTCCCACCGTAGTTGCCAGCTGAGATTCTAACAACTCCATCCACTTCGGTTCCAACCTTTATGCATATTGCCATAGCCTTTTTTACTGCTTCCAAGCTCGTTCCGTTGATAACTATTTCTGGAATCGCTTTAACTCCTTCTGGCACCTTTGAGTCTGGAATCTTTCCCTTCAGAGTCGGACAATAGGGATGGTTAGTAGTTGGTCCAATCTCTGGGAACTTTGTTTCAGGCTTCGATCCCGCTGAGCATATGTCGAAAGGAGTAATGACTTCTTCAACGTCCTTCAAAGCTTCTACAGCTCTTTCTCCAACCTCTAAGGCGGATTCCTCACTCTCGCAGAAGAACCAGATGTTTCCGCCAGCTACACCTTCTGCGTATCCCAAATATCTCTCGATTGCAAATTCACCGAACATTATCGGAACTATGATCATCTTTCTGTCCCATCTTTCGTCCTCCCACTCGTAGCCATCTCCACATCTCCCAACGTTTATCTCGGCATCGATCTTGCTTTCGCTATCGCAGGCATTGAATACCCTTGTAGTCGGAACGACCAATATCCCCTGTCTTATCCTTTTGCCCGTTTCCCTCATTAGAATGTCCATGAACCTCTTAGTTTTCGGAACCCATATCTGAATGATAGCTCCAACTCTCCCGTCTGGGGTTTCGGTTGGGCTGAGCCATTTCTCCACTCCAGCTTCGGATTCCCCAAAGACGGTTGAAGGCAGTGCTGTGGAGCCATAAACAGCCTTCTCCAAAAGCCAGCGATGCTTTGCGGTTACGATCAGCCTGACGTATATGCCTTCAAAGGCCTCGCAGTATGTGTCCTCAATTGGAACGCCATTCATTTCGAGCATGGTTTGAGGTTGGTGAGTTTGCTATTTAATCTTTGGTTAGTTTTTTCAGTTCAGTTATGTATCTTTTGAATCTACCTTCGATCCATTTTAGCGGATCTACCGGAATTCCGGTTTGTGACCAACCCATGTCATCCAAAATCAATTCTTCTATATACTCCTTCCACTCTTCTACCGTTCCATTCCAATCTCCAAGAAACGACAGAACGGTATTGACGGCCTTTACCAAATCGTCGTCGATTTCAACTATCATTTCAACGCCTCCACCCAATTTTCAGCTATTAGCGCATCATTCTTATAAAGTTCTCTATTATCTGCGTTGAACTCAGGCTTCATGCTCACATATATTTTTGATAGATCCACAATTTTCCAACCAACCGTTTTGAACACTTTTGGTTCCACTTCTTTAATTACGAATCCGAGCAAGATATGTCGCCCGTTATCAGAAATTTTATCTTTGGTATTTTCGAGTGGGGTGAAAAAGAAATCCCTTGGAGATCCCTCATTCGGACGTGTTGTGGCCTTGATCTCTATGAATGTCGTTCTACCGTAAACGTCGGTTACCTTTTCGTCGGGATATCCGGTTTTGGTCAAGTGTTCAACATTTTTTATAACCTTAAATTTATCTTTATTCTCATTAAATATTTTTGGAAACACGTATTCCAAGTAGATGCTAACCTCGTTCGGTCTGAAGTTCTTTGGAACTTTTCCCCGAATTTCACCATATTTTGATTTATCTATTGGATCTTTATTAAATTCTAGAACTATGATATCGGCTAATGTTGCGAGATCTCTTATCAGAAATTTATCTTCATTTTTATGAATGTCAATCGGTACAACCTTCTTATTGGTCGCAACTTCAACTATTATTGGAAATGGAACGTTGTTAAATGCTTCCAATATCTTTTGAACGATTCTCCTGTATTCTTCAAGTCTCCAAACATCATCTAGCATTCATTCCACCTTCCTGAATATCAGTATGTTCTCCTTCTGCATCACATTATACAGACCATAAATTATCTTATCAATATTATTTACCAATTTAAATCCAATTTTTTGGCAGTAATCTATGACGAACTCTACAGTCTTTATTTCCCTTCCCTGATACGTTGCGTTTCCAAGAATTATGACACAATATCTGTTTGGCTTTAGAACTCTATACATTTCGTTTAGACATTTTATCATGTCTTTATTATACAATTCAATTCTTCTTGATCCGGTTCCTCTAACGCCTATAAACTCCTCTCTAATTTTTTCTAAGTCGTATCCTAAAGCTTTGAGAGCATGGGCATCGTTCTTAACGTAATCTAAAGCTATAGAGTATGGGGGAGATGTTATGATTCCGTCGACGCTTTCATCTTTGAGAGGTAAGCTTCTTGCATCGCATCTCATTATCTTAACCATACCTAATTTAAGGTCTAATTCTCTGACGACTTTTGCATAATACTCCACTGATTTTATCATCAAATCCAAATTCTTTATGAATGAATCCAATATCTTTCTACTTCTTCTAACCTGATCGCTCAAAGCGACCAACTTCGCAAGCAAGTAAAAATTTTTAACCCTTTCATCGTCGATCGATTCCAAAAAACCGTTATAATCTGCCGACTCTTCAAGAAATAATGATAATCCCCCAGAATTGCTACTACTGAAAGCTCTTATGGCATCGTTGCGTAGGGCTTTGATTTTATCTAGCACATATATAGATTCAACTTTAACTTTCGACTGTAAAACACATAGCGGTGACACATCTATCCCGATACAATTTATCCCCAGCAGTTGTGCTTCCACGGCAGTAGTCCCACTACCGATAAATGGATCCAATACCGTATCACCTCGATTTAACCCGATTATATTCAATAAGGCCCGAATCATTTGCGGATGAAACTTCCCTTTATACGGATAAATCCAGTGGGTAAGATACTGATTGACCGATTTAGTAACATTATATTTGATAATTTTATAATAATCCGTTACCTTACTGTTTATCGTTTTAAAATATGCCAATCGTTTTACAAGCATATTTTCTTTTTCAAAATTTAAATTTAACAATTCAAATTCTCTTAAATTGTTTAATATTTTATATTCAATTCCGAACGATCTTAACTCCATTTGGGCCAAGGCTAATTCATATATGAACTGAACGTTGTCTATTAGCTTTGCTTTAGTGATCATACTTACCACTCTGATCTTTCACACTATTAAAACGTTCGCGCTTTAAATTTTAAAAAATTAGATCATCAACCAAAATACTTCTCGGCCCTCTCCAAGGCCCGTGCAATGAGCAGAGCTCCATTCTTCAGATCTTCCAAGTCGATAATCTCAACTGGACTGTGGATATATCGAGCTGGAACGCTTATGACTCCCGTGGGAATTCCGGCCTTTGTAAGATGTATGGCTGTTGCGTCGGTAGTTCCGCCTTCAGCAACCTCAAGTTGATAAGGGATGTTGTTCTTTTCTGCCGTTTCCCTCAGCCAATCCAAAACCTTCCTGCTTGCTATCAAACCCCTTCCGCTCGCATCAACGATCGTTATTGTTGGTCCTCTGCCCATCTTTACATCCATATAGGCTGACTCGGCTCCGGGAAAGTCTGCCGCTATACATACGTCTGTAGCTATAGCGACATCCGGCTCTATTGCGAATGCAGAAACTTTCGCTCCCTTCAGACCGACCTCTTCTTGCACAGTTCCAACAGCAAATATCGTGGCATCGCTCTTAGTCTCTTTCAACGCTTGGATCATCATCGCCACTCCCGCTCGATTGTCGAGAGCTTTGCCCGTCACCTTGCTTTTTCCGAGTTCTACAAGCTCTCTGTCGATAGTGATGGGCGTTCCGACCTCTATTCCCATATCGAGCACCTCATCCTTGCTTGAAGCACCGATGTCTATGAACATATCCTTGATCTCTATCGCCTTCTTCCTTTCATCGCCCTTCATCAAGTGGGGTGGCTTACAGCCGATGACCCCGTAAACCTTACCTTTATTTCCGTGCAAAATGACTCGCTGTCCCAACGCAATTTGATCAAACCAGCCACCAATGGGTGTAAAGCGGATGAAACCTTTATCGTCGATATACTTGACCATAAAACCGATCTCATCCATGTGTGCGGCAATCATCTCCTTGAATTCACTTCCGTTTTTGATGCAGATGATGTTACCCAACTTGTCTACCTTAATCTCGTCCACATAATCCTCAAGCTCCGCCTTTACGATCTCCCTGATGTCATCTTCATAGCCGCTTATTCCGTGCGCATCGCTGAGTTTCTTCAAAAGAGATTTGAGTTCCTCCATATCTTTCACTTCTCATCGAGTAAAAAATAGATTGCGGAATCGATAATAAATCGCAAGCCAAACGATATCTATGCATCGAGAAGGGCACATCGGCTTCTCGTTGGTAGTCCTATCGATTCTCATGAGCATTCTGAACCACTGGGATCTTTTAACGGCGATCATTGCCTTGGGGTTCTCGATCTTCCCGGATATCGATCTAAAGCTCGGGATAGCCCACAGAAAGTGGACTCACAATATCTTTTTTGGCCTCATCGCTGGCTTAGCGTTCGGCTACATAACTGAGCTGTCGGGCTTGGGCTTCAAAGCGGGATTCTTAGGAGCTTTCGGAGGTGTAATCCTCCACATAATGGGTGATCTCCTGACATACAGAGCCTTTGCGCCACTCTATCCATTTTCAAAGCGTTCGATCGCTTTGGGCCTTTTCAGATCCGACAATGCCATCGTGAACAGACTGATGCTGATCTTGGGAATTTTGATTTTCAGCGTTCTCTATCTCCATCGAAATTCCGGAATATTTTTAACTTCGCCTTGAGAGTTCGTTACAATGAAAAGACTGCTGATCGTTGCATTGGCCTTGTTTCTGATAGGATGTGCAAGCGTTAAGCACAACGAAACAGTTCCTACAACTCCCGTTGAGGAATCAACAATGCCTTATCTTAAGCAGGCCGTCGTGATGAAGATAGACGGAGATTACAAGGTAATGGTGTTCTTCGAGCTTCCGAACCCCTGCCACAAGATAGAATTCGAAGGCATGAGCATCGAAGGAAACACGATAACGATAAACTTCGACTACACTCCACCAAAGCCCGGAGAGATATGCATTCAGGTTTTGCAGAAATACAACAAAACTATCGACTTGGGCAAGCTTGCTAAGGGGACTTACACGATTCTGATAAAGGTCAACGGTTCAGTCGTTAAGGTTTTGAGGTTTAAGGTTGAGTAACAGCAAAATTGCAAATATCCCAGCCAAGATCTCTGCTATAATTGCGTATATCCAGACAAGATTCGGCGAGATATCGTATATGAATCCGATCGCTGAGCTTCCGAAGAACAATCCCAACCCATAGACGAAGTTCAGCAGACCATAAGCTGTTCCTCTCTTGCTCACCTCACTCAGATCCGCTACTGCGGATCTCATCACAGTTTCATGGATCGCCATAACCAAGCCGAAGAAGACGATGGCGATCGGATTTAGGAATGCCAAGGGTATCAGCACTGTTAGGGCTGGAATTAGTAGGAGAACTTTAAATCCGATTTTATCGTAAAGCTTTCCGACCGCTATTGCAAACATTGCATCGACTCCCATCGCTATTGCATAGAGGATGGGTATCAGCTCATCTTCAACGATCTTTGTAAGTTTGAAGTGGTAAGAGATGATTTGGAAGTTGACGAATCCCGCAACTCCGAAGAACACGAAGACCAAGTAAAACCAGAACACCTTATTTGGATTTGAAATCGTTTTTTCTTCAAACTTCTGCGGATTTGGAACCTGAAAAAATGAGTAACCTAAGATTGCGAGCAGAGCTATTGTTGGTATCGCCAGAATTGCGAAACCGAAGCGGTATCCTAAGCCAAGATGTAGGGCAAAGAATATTACGAGCGGCCCCAAGAAGGCTCCTATTTGATCTAAAGCCTCGTGAATACCGAATCCCAACCCTCTACCAACCTTCTTTGTTGCAAACGACAAAATCGTGTCTCTCGCTGGAGTCCTTATTCCCTTACCCAGCCTTTCAAGAATTATAAGCACTGCGGCTATTTTCCAATCGTATGTGAGAGCGAGGAGGGGAATTGCTAAGATTAAGCCGTAGCCCAAGAACGTTGCGAACCAATACCTCCTGCTCCTGTCAACTAAATAGCCAGAAACGAGCCTGAAACCGTATCCGGCGAATTCCGCAAATCCTATGATCAAGCCCAATGTGAAGGCGCTAACGCCCAACGTAGCAAGGAAAGGCCCTAAAACGCTCCTCGCTCCTTCGTAAGTCATATCGCCGAGTAGGCTTACGATACCCATCAGGAGTATGAACTTCAGAGGTCTCACGGGTCATCGTGAATGCGTAAGGTAGATAAAATTAATGAGCTTCCGCTTGCAAAATGAAGGTCGTTCTAACAACGCCCTACTACCCTCCACACATGGGTGGTGTGGAAGTTCACGTTCGCAACTTGGCTCTGAGACTGAAGGAGGGGGGGTTCGATGTAGAGGTCATCTCATCTTCAGGTTATGACGATTCTGTGAGGGTTAGAACTGTTCCGTCCATCCCGATACCCTACTCCCCAATCCCGCTGATTTTTCCGAGGGTTTGTGGAGCTGTTTACCACTCTCACATTCCATCACCTTTTTTTGCCAGAGAGATCACTAAAAGAGGGCTCAGACCGCATGTTGTTACATATCATAACGATGTGGTCATTCCCGAAAGGGTGAACGGTTATAGAATTCCGGCCAAAATAGGCTCGATCGTGGAAAAGATAAACGAGGAGATTACAATTCCAATACTCGAATCCGCGGATGTGATAATCGCAACGACTAAGAGCTATGCCAAAACATCGCCAATCTTAAGTAAATTCGAAGTTGAGATTGTCCCCAATGCTATAGATGTCAACAGATACGAGTTCTGCGAGGATAAAGAGGATTACGTGATTTACATTGGGAGGTTGGTCGAATACAAAGGTTTGCCGATCCTGCTTGAGGCTATGAGTATCGTTCAGAGGGAGATTCCGCTCAGACTCGTTGTGGTCGGAGATGGAGAAGATAGGCAGAGGTTCGAAAACCTCGCCAAACGCTTAGGTGTTGAGGTAACTTTCACTGGAAGAGCATCTGAAGAGAGAAAGATCGATCTACTCAAAAGGGCAAGGATACTCGTTCTTCCATCCCAATCGAGGCTTGAAGCGTTTGGGATAGTTCTGCTTGAGGCGATGGCCTGTGGAACTCCTGTTATCGGATCTAACATCGCTGGAGTTAGAGATGTCGCAAAAGAAGGTGGGCTGGTATTCTACGATGTTGAAGATTTGGTGGAGAAGATTCTTAAGCTTGCGACGAACGATGCTCTCGCAAAATCGCTTGGAAGAAAGGGTAGAAAGGCTGTTGAAGATAGATACGATTGGGATGTTGTTATTGAGAAGATCAAAATGATATATTCGGCCGTCGTTTAACCGTTTTGGATCGCTCGCATCGTTGATAGTATCTAAATCACGCACACATCAATAACTCTCGATATGAACGTAAGGATTGATGATAATAATCGGACTGGCAGAGTCATGCCATCGTGCATTATTCAAAATAATTCGTTGTTAGATAATTATTATATATATAAATTATATCACAATTTAAGACCGAAGATTTATAAACATCTACGGCCAAATACTTTGGGGGAGCGGCGGTGGGCGGCTGCCCGTGAGGAGGAAAGTCCCCCCACCGTCAAAAGGCGGACCCCCGCAAGGGGGTGCCCCGAGAGGGGCGGCAACGGCACAGAAACGACACCCGCTTGGGGAAATGCGATGATTCCGAAAGGATGAGGTCACCCAAGCGGGATGAAACGTGCCGACCCCGCCGGTGCAAGGCCGTAAGGCCGCTTAGACTAATGCCGCCTAAAAACAGAAGGGGGCTTACTACCGCCACTCCCCCGCCCAACTTTTAAATTCTGAGAGATATAATATTCCTTATGCGAATCGAAAAGGTGTTCATGGGCATAACGCTTATATTCATGGGTTTGGCTTTGCTCATGATAGCCTCAGCTATGCATTCCGCAAATGTCCAATACGGTGGAGTCATAATAATAGGTCCCTTTCCGATCGTTTTCGGCTCCTCGTTGGACATGGCCGTGTTTGGGATAATGTTTGCCGTTATAATGTTGCTGATGATGCTCGCACTGCTGAGGTGGTAGCATGTTACTTGAAATCATCGCTCTGATGATGATAGTTTTGGGGATCTTTTTGATCTTCCGCGGTCTTACGGAAAGCCCATACGAGTTCGAGTTGCCCGAGTCCGAAATCGAACCGGAATTCGAAGAGGAAGATTGGGAGAGGAGAAAGAGAAGGAAGAAGACCGAAGTGAAGGCTGGAGGGGTAGTTCTCATTGGGCCTATTCCAATAGTGTTCGGCGAGTCAAGGCTTGCCGTCTATGCTCTGATTTTGACAATAATACTGATGCTCATGACTTTTCTGCTCATGTTCGGTTGGAGGTGATATCTTGATAGAAAAGAAGATCGTTTACTTCGAAAAGCCCGGAAAGCAAAACACCGAACAAACTCTAAAGCTCGCGATCGAGAGGTGTGAAGAGCTAGGAATAAATCATCTCGTCGTAGCTTCATCAACAGGGGAGACTGCGAAGAAGGCTCTGGAGATGCTCGAGGGTAGAGATATAAAGCTCGTGGTTGTAACGGATCACACGGGCTTTGAGGGAGAAGGGATCAACACTATGGATCCCGAAACCGAGAAGTTTCTCCGCAAAAACGGAGTTACGATAGTGAGGCAGTCTCACGTTCTTTCTGGGTTGGAGAGAAGCTTTACGAGGAGGTTCGGTGGGCTGTCGAGGACTGAAGCGGTTGCTGAAGCTTTGAGAGCACTTTTTGGGCATGGTTTGAAGGTCTGTGTGGAGATCACAATAATGGCGGCAGATAGCGGAGCGATTCCTATAGAGGAGGTAGTAGCTGTAGCTGGGAGGGAGAGCGGAGCTGATACAGCAGTAGTGGTAAGACCGGCGCATACGAATAACTTCTTCAACATGCAGATAAAGGAGATAATCTGCATGCCGAGGGAGAAGAGATGATGATAACAATAAGCTTAATATTTTTGATGGCAAATTTTGTAAGTGATGAGGCGACTTGTAATTCTGCTTTTGGCTTTAATCCTGCTGGGTTGTGCTGGACAGAAGGTCGAAAAGGTTGATCCCCATGAGATACTCTCTAAGGCTGAAAGAGCGATGGTCTCCACAGACTTGGATGCCAAAGCAACATTTGAAATGAATCTCAAATCACCCAAGTTTACCGATTACACGCAATACGATCTGAGAGTTGTTAAGTTGAATAACACGACCAAGATATTCATCCTAAGCTACGAATACAACACGACAGATTCCTCTTTAGCTGAAACACACAAGAAAATGAAAGTAGCCTTAAAAGACGCTTGGATTCTCGATGAGGGTGATTACTTTTACGTTTACACGCCCAATCTGAAATACATGAATGATAAGGTAGGCAAATATAAACCAGCTGACTCTTTGCCCAAATACAGATACATTCCAATTGTAACGTGCTTGGACATTGCTAAGACTTTTACAAATGCAAAAAACGTCAGTTTGGCTGAAGAGGATGAGAACTACTATGTAGTAGCGTATCTGCTCCAGTATCCTGACATTGCATTTGCCAAAGTTGCCAACGTGAAGGTCTGGATATCCAAAGCGGATTACATGCCGGTAAAGGCTGAGATCTCGGCGAACTTCGGCCAGACTTCGATAAAGATGACCACGGAGCTCAAAAGCTACAAGACAGAGAGTGTGAAGTGCGACATGTCCCTAAAGAGGTTAAGTGTTGTCGAACGTTACTGAAGATTTCCATTCCAAATTTTTATATCGCACCCTTACCCACACTTTATCGCCCTTCTTCAGCACTCCAAAAGAACATTTCGCAAGGTTAAAGTAGCCATATTGTCCGAACTTCCATAAGTCACCTTTCTTCGAGAACACACCTCCAACACCGTGGGTTTTTGGAATTCCCACAGCTTTAACTGGAAGACCTTTAAGCGTTAACGTGTTTTTGCTGGTAGATACGATCACAACGACATCTTTTAGCTTTAAATCGTCTCCGATGTTTGTTATCGTAACTCTCTGAAGGTTCGAAACGTTTCGAGCTGAGACTTCGAATCTCAACGCTTTGTGCTCGTATTCTGGTGGCTTGAAGTCCCAATTCGAGATCGTAATGGAAATCGCTACGGTTGCGAAGATCAACAGAAAGGTTGCAAAAACGGCCTTCAAACTATATCCCTCGAAGTGTCGATCTCAAGAACGCTCCTTTCGGTCTTAAACCTAACGTAGCTCGACAGCGATTGTCCGCCGATCATCTTTGGAATCGCAAACTTGTAAACGAACCTCTCGCCCATTCTTTCAGCCTCAACCAAAATTATTCCATTGCAAACGTATTTCAAAACGTTTATAGTCTTTTCGTCGTAGTAATCCTTCAGAACAACGAGATAAACTATTAGGTTGTTTTTAATCGCCACATCTCTGATCTTGATTGCGTCCTCAATTCCGAACGTGAACTCTACCAATACCTTGCAGTTCGCGAGCTTCTCCAAATCTTCCAACTTCTCGATTATTATTGCATTGAATCCTAAAATTCTGAGCTCCTCTTCAACGATGTCCGGAGACTTGAGGGATGGAAGGTAGTAGTTTCCGTCGCTGAGGTTGTATATCAAAAGTTCTGGTGATGCCAGAGGGTCAACTAAGATCAAAATCACCGATGGTGAGGGGAATCCTCCGATGGCTCTATCTATAACTCTGATTCCGCTCTTGACTAAATCAACGATACCAACACCCCCAGAGTAACTATCAGCATGATTATCGAATGCTTGATTCCGCTCAGCGGGTCTCCTTCACCCATCACTCCGGCAACTATTCCGGAGAACAGTCCTTGGAATAAAGTGGCTTGGCTCATAACCCATATCAGCTCGTCCTTGCTGACAGTCTTCTTGAAAATTCCACCACCGGACTGGAACATCGACGGGAAGAACTTCGTGAACAGCATATACATTATGCCCAAGAATGCGAAGAACGCTATGTAAATTATGATCACGTAGATCAGCATGCTTATTTTCCTTTCCCTCGCAAGCGTTCTTTCGAGCTCGGCATCCCTCGCACACAGATGTAAAGCTTCGGTCAGATCTCCTCCGATTCGCAAAACGTCCATCAAAACTACAACGACCCTTGTCAACGCTGGAACTTTGAGTCTGTTGCTGAACTTCGCAAAAGCTTCAACCAATCCGGCACCCCACTCTACATCTCTCTGCATCTTATTGACTTCTTCGTATATCCCTCCCTTTCCAGTCTCTGCAACTATCTCGATCGCCTGCTGAAGCGTAGCTCCGGTAGCACATATTCCGGCTAAATCTTTCAGAAACTCCGGTATCTGCTCCTTGATTCTGCTCAGCCATCTCTTCTTCATTTCGTGGAAGAATGATAGAGGAGCTAAGGCGATTATTATGGCAATTACGACTGCAAATTCGGGACGGATCGCGTGGATTGCCAAAATCAAGTATATTAAAGCGACGGGGATGGAGAATACCAGCGAATAAATCGGTTGTTCTCTGATAACGTGAAGGGGAGCTTCCAGAAGCTGGAGACTCTTTTTCTTCTTCAAAGCCCTAACGAACCTCTGGTAGAGCTCGCTTCTCTGAACCTCTTCCGTTGGCTCCATCCTCTCCTCCTCAACCTCAAGGATCGCAACTCTCTCTGTGCCCTTTGGTGTTATGAAGTAGATGAGGCCAGCGAAGGAAATCGATCCTAAAGGAACCATGATGTAGGCGAGGGCATACATCGTCGAGATATCTCCGCTACCCATCGCAAGCATTATGCTCTCGATTATGAATAGGAAGAGTGGAGTAGCCACGGCTGCGGTAACGTAAGCTTCCGCAAGCAAAGCGAGCGTATCCAAAAAACCTTTCTGTTCGACTCTGGCCTTTTCCGCGTATTGCTCCGATTTTCCAGCCAAGAATACCGATATGTCTCCACCGCTGTCTATTGTTGTAAGCAAACCGCTGATAAGCTCCTTTAGAGTTGGGGATGGCGTTATGTCGTAAAGCTCCATCATAGCTGAATGAAGATCCATACCAAAGAACTCCATGTGATAGACGACGAACTGAAACTCCCTTGCGACCTCACCATACGTTTCCTCATGGTTCGCGAGTGAGTAGATGATGTCGAGCACGCTCACTCCTCCTCTGCTCAAGGCGAACATGTAGTTCACGGCGTATGGCAACATCCTCTCGATCTCTCTCTTTCTCTCATCGACCTTTATTGAAGGATAAAGCAAGAATAGGCCATAGACAAGGTAGTAGAAGAGAGTTGTAAAGAGAAGAATTATGATAACCATCAAGACGTAGTTTCCAACGTCTCCGAGGCTTATCGTTATCTTCGGTAAGGAGGGAAGACTTATGGGCAAACTGTAGGGAACTTCGGGCTTGTAAACGTTCGTGAATATCTTCATCAGCTGAGGTTTTATGAAGGGATAAACGATCATCCCTGTTATCGCGCCAAAAACGGCTGAGATTACACTATACAGCTTGGCTTCAGCCAAGTAGTAGTCGTAGGTCTTAGGAATCCTCGCCGATTTGAGAAGGCGATCTAACTTCGCATACTTCGATTTCTCGGCCTTTAGCTTTTTTCCGAAAATCGAATACGCCAGCCTGCTTATCTTAGCTTCTGGCGGCTTCATACTCCTCTACCATCTTGAAAACTTCCTCCGGATTGGCATGATATGCTTTTATGAATCTCAAGAACTCGTGGGCAGTGATACCTTTTTCTACCATATACTCTAAGATCACTCTCCTTTTTTCGAACTCCTCTACGAGCCTTCTTTCATCCCAAGCCTTGAACAGCATTATGTCTCTCATGACTTTCGAGCTCCAGACATCGTTGAGTAGGAATCGATGCGAATCTGTCATCGGATCCCATTTGAATATCGTCATCGTCTTTATGTTCTTGGTAACCGGATCTATCTCCGTGATCTCCGCGATCTCCAAGTTCCTCCTAACTTTTCTTCCTCCCACAAACGTCTGAGCCTGAACGCTGACTATGTCCAAAGCGGAGATCATCGAACGCGGAACGCTCAGCGGTGGATATTCGAGTCTGTGAATCGCTGCCTCAACCGAATCTGCATGGAAAGTTGAGAGGGTCGTATGGCCTGTGCTCATAGCCTGGAAGAGGGTTTGGGCTTCTCTTCCTCTGACCTCACCGACTATTATGTATTCCGGCCTCTGCCTCAACGCAGCTCTTAGCAGATCATACATGTCGATTTTACCCCTCTCACCCTCTGTGAAGCTCTCTCTCGTTACCGCAGGGATCCAGTTCATGTGAGGGAGTTTTAGCTCTCTCGTATCCTCTATGGTGACTATCTTGGCGTTGAGCGGGATAAAGAGAGCTACAGCGTTCAAAGAGGTAGTCTTACCGCTTGCAGTTCCACCTACAAAGAGCATGCTCTTTCCATTCTCCGCAGCGAGCCAAAGGTAGGCCATCTGCTCTGCGGAGAACGTTCCCCACCTGATCAGATCGACGGGGGTGATCAAGACCTCTCTGAACTTTCTTATCGTGAATGTGCTACCTCTCGTCGTAACATCCTTGCCCAACGTTAGCTGAATCCTGCTCCCATCTGGGAGAGTGGCATCAACGAGCGGGTTAGATGTTGATATGTGCTTCCCACTTCGCTGGGCGAGTCTTATCACAAAGGAATCGAGTTCTCTTCTGTCGAACTTTATGTTCGTTTGCATGTTTCCGTAGTTCCAGTGATAGACGAAGATAGGAATGTTCCAGCCATCGCAGGATATGTCTTCGATATATGGATCTCTCATTATCCCATCGATCTTGTAAAACCCTATGAAGTCTCTCCTTATGTAGTAGAAGAACTTGTGGAAGGTCTGCTTGTCCACATAGAGATCGTATTCTTCCAAAACCTCTTCAAGAGCTTTCTCAAGTGTTCTCTCCTTGTCCGTCTTTTTGGTTTCGGAAACCTTGCCGTATACGAGCTTGTTTCGAACGAGTTCCTTCACTTCATAAAGAAGATATCTCTCAGCCTTATCGAGCAACGGTTCTGAGAGGAAGTAAAGATGATCGTTTGTTTCCTTGCTGAAGAGAATGAAAACCTTTGCGAATGGCCTATAAACCCAGTATTCCTCCACGATTTCATAACCGCTTGGGAAGGAGGTATCCAAGAACTCCTCAATCGTTCCGTATTTAGCTACTTCCCTAACCTGCTTGAAGAGTTCGGAAATTTCCTCAACTTCGATCTCTTTAAGAACGTCCGTAATATCTTCTAAAACTTTATCCGAAATCTTATCTGGAGCTTTAACTTCACTAACCACTTCCACAAGCTTCTGTTTTGATACCCTCTTGGGCATGATACGTTTAACCTTACCTTCTTCAGCCATAACTTTCCCCTCATCACAATTATGATACTATACTCTTTATCATCTCTGTAGTTTTGTCCTTAATAATCTTTTTTGCTATCCTTCTGGCACTCCTGACATCAACGGGTCTGTCGGACTTTATATAGATAAAGCCGTTTTCAAGTTTTACAAAAGTTTCGCATTTATCCGATTCGACCACCACCCTATCCGCATACGGAAAAACGTAGAATGGATCGACGAGCGTCTCCTTTCCAGTCGTATAAACTATCTCACCGAAACCGTTGGCTATTACGATCTCGTCGAACTTTCTATCCTTTTTCTCCTCTTCCTCATCTTCGATCTTCTCGAACTCTTCGAGCTCTTCTTCGATCTCCGCAAGAACACCTTTTGCCTTTAGATCTTTGAGTCTGACCACTTTAATTTCAGATTCGCTCTCCTTCCTTCTTTTTATGATTAGAATGATTATCGCAACAATTAAGATGATTAGGAGAAGCATCAGGGGAATATCCATGATAAAATGATACCAATTAGCTTTATTTAATATTTACCCTTCGATGCAAAGCTTTATGTTCTTTAAAAGCGGAAGTTGTTATGTGAATTCGAAGGGACAGATGAGCGTCGATCTCCTTATAGCTGTGGCGATAATGGTTCTGTCGATAACGATGGCATCCTATTACGTCATCTCAGCCTTCGTTCCCTATTCAAGTAGGGATATCGATCTCCAAGCTTCAGCTTACAGAATCGCAATGATTCTGAGCGAGGATGGAGGTCTCTGGGCTACCGGAAACCAATTGCTCGAGTCGGATTGGGCTGTTAAGGTTCTGCAAGATATGAATCATGGAGACTACCAAGATATCGCCGATAGTCTGAAAAGGATAGGGCTGGCGAACACCTCCACGACTTATCTGACCAAGCTGAGTTATGAGGTCAAAATTCCATGTTACTTGAATGAAACTAAGGTTGATCTTTTTTTCAATTACGATCTGTGGAATAGAACTTGGAACTCCACTACATTGGTTAACCAGTATGATAACTGTCTAGATTATCTAGCAACACTTATAGGGCTAAACTCTACGATCAAACACTATCGCTACAATATATCCATTTGTGATATGGGGGGTCATATCGTGAATAACTGGACGATAGGCTATCCCTTATACGTCAATGGAGAGTTCATCCCCAAAGAGTTTGGAAAGTTCGAGAGGATCGTCGTGATTGATTGTGATTACGATCCAAATGTAAATAAATCTCAAGATCTCGCAAAATCGCTGAGAAGACTCGTAGTTTACGTGTGGTGATAAACATGAACAAGAGAGGCCAGATGTATACGCTCGAAGCTCTGCTGGCATCTCTGATAATTTTCGGAGTAGTCATATTCGCCATCAACGCATCACCTCAGTTCGGAACGGAAACGAAGGAGTTTACAAGTTTCCAGTTAAAGAAATACGCCGATGACATTTTGGAAATATTGGATTTAGAGAGGAGTTATCCCCCAACAGAAGAGCATACAAGTCTACTTTCAGAGTGGCTTGAAGGAAAAAATATTATTGATTGGTCGGCAATTGAACAAAATTTAAGAGAAAATCTTAGTATCATGATGCACGTTGAAGTTTTAGCTCCAAACGGAACTGTGGTATATTGTTATGGACCACCACCTCCGGAAGGGGCAGTTTCGAGCTTTAGGGTTGTTCCTGTCTCGACTTCTCCTTACGCTTACGAGGTTAGACTCTATCTGTGGTTCGTGTGAGGTGATCTTATGAATGATAGAAGAGGTCAGCTCCTCCTGCTTTCGGGGATGTTGATCGCGATGAGCGTCGCTCTGATTTCGCTATACCTCACAACAGCATCGATTTCTGGTTATAGGGTTTCGTATTCTCCTTGGGATCTGCCTTATTACGAGATGAGAATGAGCGTTTATGAGGCCACGAGAGCTATAAAACTGTATAAAAGTTCAGATGTGATTTCGGAATTTTATCAAAATATGTCCAAGATATACGCGAGACATGGCTACTTCGTAGTTGCGCAGGCTAACAAAACGGCTTCAGAAGATCTATACGAGCTCAATCTGACGTTTAAGACTGATAGAGTTAAGTTGGAGGTGAAGAAGAATGTTCCTACTTACTGACAGAAGAGGAGTCTCATCCTTGCTATTTATAATAATGACAATGTCTGCCTTTATCATGTTCATAGCTACCCTCCAGCTCTACAACGTGATGACAGATGCTCCGAAAAAAGTCGTTATAAGGCATCAGTTCGACGATATAGGTAACATACTCGCGAACGACGTTGTTGGGATTGTTCTTTCTCTTCCTCACGGTGGAAAGATAGAATACACAGAAATTCTGCCTGTTGACGTAGCTGGGCAGGGCTATTGGGTAGAGCTTAACTCGAGCAAGGAGTCTGTCAACGTTTCAACTTTCGGATACACGGCAAGGTATATAATTGGTGGAATCAAATATGAGATAAACATGAGTTCGAGCATAAACGCTACTTCAAGCGGTGGTAAGATCGTTATCAAAGCGAACAGGCTGATATAGTGGAGGTGTCCCGGCTGAACGGTAAGGCAGTTTCTGAGATTCTTGGATACATCTTAGTTTTGTCTGTGGTAGTTGCTACGATCACTGTTATCTATGCGGCCGGGATGCCGGCGATAAGAAGTCAGCAGGATATCGCGGTATTTAGAAGTATGGAGAATACCTTTTACGTTTTGCAGAACGTTGAGAGGTTAGTCGCCTATAATATAACTCCAGAAAAGTCCGTTAGCGTTAGAGTTGAGGAGGGGTCTATTGCCGTTATTCCGGACTGGGGTTGGATAAACATAACTATTAAGCAAGGGCCTGTTCCTCCTACTACTATTAAATATGGTGTAATTGTCTATATTAGTAAAAATAATAAAGCAATTATTCTTGACAACGGAGCAATAATTGAATGTTATGGCGATCGCTGTTATATGGTGTCCAATCCGAGAATATTGAAGTGGAATAACTCAACAACATGTAATTTATATATTTCTGTGATAAATGTTTCAGGAGATCTGAGCTTTACTGGATATAAGTCTATTACGTTCAAGAATACTAACTCCATCATAATGCAACCAACTACTAAGTCTAAGGCTCAAACTGTTAATATTACAATTAATATAGTTGGAGCCGATAAACTTGGACTAAATGCTACAGCCATAGAAGAAGCGTGGGTTAACTATCTTAAAAGCATTGGTGGTCAGGAGATTTGGGCAGGGCCAGGAAAATCGGCAAAATTTGATTATAAAAATATAAGTATTATAGTTGGTTGTTATAACATAACAGTCTCAGGCTGAGGTGATAGAATGGAAGACCTACCCCAAGATAAGGTCTATTTCCAATGCAATACGTGTGGATACGTATTTCAGGAAGATCCGTTCAAATTTCCGATAGTTTGCCCGATGTGCGGAAGTGAGGACGTTATTAAAATATGATTGCTGTAATTGATAAAATTTGAGATACTCAATAAAACGGGAAGACATTTAAAGTATGAATTTTGAGCTTGTGATGTATTGATGTGCCCGCTCCGACAGTCAAACGTATCTACTTTATGATTACAAATCTTAGACCGTATTCTCTAAAGATTTCAAAATCTGAATCACATGTGTAGAGAATCTTTGAGTGAGCTATTGCTGAAGATGCTATGAGCAAGTCCTTAACCTTTGGAACTTTTCCCTTTGATTTTAAATCTCTGTAAATCTTACCGGCGAACATCGCACTTTTTTCATCGAATTCCAACTTTGGAATTCTTTCCAAAAATATTTCTTCCCTATCTTTTAGGCTTCCACAATAAAGTTCAAACAGCGTTATGACGGAAATGCCATAAACTGTAGTCTCATCCTTCAATCTGTCCAAAATCCTTTTGTTTCCTTTGAATAACTCAATCACTATGCTTGTATCAAGGATTGCATCCATTTTTCAGCCTCCTTAGTCTCCTTTTTCAACTTCTCAACATCCTTTTCATCTCTCGTTCCAAATGCAATCATCAAAAGTTCCCAATTCCCTTTCTTTTCGATTAAATCTCTTATAACTTCGGAAAAACTTCTCTTACCCTTTATTCTTACGAGCTTTTCATAAACATCGTCCGAAATGCTAATCGTTTTTGACATACTATGCATGTATGCACAGATATTTAAAATTGTTACTGCACGGAGATCTCCATTACCAATATTCAATAGCTTTAGTTGATGCCAGTGAAATCTATTAGCAGATGTTCTATAGGTATTCGTCTAAGCCAAGACTTGTAAGAATCTTCATGCCATCTATTTTTTAAACCCATCCACTCGACATCATTTGATCCATGAAGGCAATCAGAGTTCCGAAGCACGAGGCTGAGAGGGTCAGAAAGCTTGCGGAGAAGATTGGGGCAAAGGATAAATCCCGCCTAATCGTAGTTAGGGGTGATTATGTCGAGATCCCGATATACGACTGTTACGAGGAACACTTCAAAGGTTACGAAATAGTCGAGCAAGAAAATCCAGTGTTCGCAAAGAAAACCGATATATACGAAATTTTAAAGGAAAAGATCCCGAAAGAACTTTGGGAATTTATTCCAAGAAGGTATAAAATTTTGGGAGACATAATTCTAATCAAGATTCCGGATGAACTTGAGCAATTCAAGCATCTGATTGGAGAAGAACTGCTGAAGCTCCACCCTCGCTGTAAAGCAGTATGGAGAGACAAGGGTAAGGAGGGAATGCTAAGAAAGCCGAACGTCGAGCTCATAGCTGGGCAGGGAAGTGTCACGATCCACAAGGAGAACGGCTGTCTGTTCAAGTTGGACGTTACCAAAGTTATGTTTAGCCCCGGAAATCAGGGAGAAAGGATGAGGATGGCAAGGATAGTCGAGCCGGGAGAAGTTGTCGTTGATATGTTCGCCGGCATAGGTTACTTCTCAATTCCGATAGCTGTCCATTCGAAGCCGAAGCGGATATATTCGATCGAGATAAACCCCGATTCATACGAATTCCTGCTTGAGAACATCGAGCTGAACGATGTAAGCTGTATAGTTCCAATTTTGGGCGATTCCAAGCATGTTACTCCGGAAGGTGTAGCGGACAGGGTGATAATGGGACACATATTCTGCCATGAGTTCTTACCCGTTGCGATAAGAGCTCTAAAGGAGGATGGTGGAATAATCCACTACCACGAGTCCGTTCCAGAGGCTGTGATAAACAGACCTATCGAAAGGGTAAAGAAGGCCTGCGAAAAGCTTGGAAAGAAAGTCAAAATTTTGAACTTCAGAAAGGTTAAGAACTACTCTCCGGGAGTTTTGCATGTAGTTGTAGATGCCTACATATCGTAGAATATCGTCACATAATTTTCAATTTCTTCATATTGGTCAAGCATGGATTTAGGTTTGATGAATATCGCTGTTCTTTCACCGAATCTCTCCCCAATAAAAACGCCAACCAATAGGATTCTACCAAATTGAGTCTTTATGATTGCCGATCTAGGAAACTTGCTAATTTTGTAAGTTAGACTGTATTCCCTCAAAATTTCTTCGATGTCATTTATAGCATCTGGTAAAGTTCTTCTAATTCTTGTCGCAAAATCGTAGCTGATGAGTCCATAGAGAACAAAAGTTCCTTCAAATAACGGGAAGAAACAGAGTAAGAAAATAATTACAAATATTCCCAAAGCACGAATATCACCTGAGGTAAATCCTACAACCATTGCAATTCCACTCAAAATCAACAGAAATGTTGCCAAACCAAAGTTGAGAAGCCCATAAATCCAAAGTGACAATCTCTTCTCCCACATCTAAATCAACCTACCATATCTGTCGATTTCGCCATTCTTGATCCTCGTTGAAGATATGGGTTTACAATCTTCAGCTAAAACAAAATCCACCTTCACAATTTTTATCGGCTTTTTACCCAGCTCTCTTCTTTTTTCATTAATTTTTAAGGCAACTTCATACGTTTCTGGGGAAACAACCAAATATTCAAAGTCTATTTCGAGAGTTTTGCCATAAGGATCGCAGATCTCTACAATTTCGGGTTCAAAGCCATACTTTCGTTTAATGTATTGTCTAACATTTTCAGCCCTAATTTTGAAGGGGAGAACGGATCTAAACCTCTTGCGAGCCATTTCGTCACACGTAACTCCAATCATAACACTTCTACCACCTAACTTAATCGCCACATCTATCAACTTTTTGTGTCCTTCGTGCAGAGGCTCGAACGTCCCGCCCAAGGCTACTCTCGGTTGCATCGAACCGAGAACAATGAACAGAATAATATTTTTTCCGTTAAGCGAACTTTGGAATTATCTCCTTTCCTATCAGCTTTATAGCCTTCACCCTGTCCTTTCCGACTGGACTCCCGACTATGAACTGTGTAACCCCAAGCTTTTCGAGTTCTTCGATCTTCTCGATAACTTCATCCGGTGTCCCGCTTATCGAAAAAGCTTCGATCATCTCCTCGCTTACAGCTTCTGCCAGCTCCTTCCAATTACCTTTGGTGAACGCATCGTTTAAAGCTGATCTTACGGCATTCGCAGAGGTCTCATCTATTCCGTGCCTCTTCAAAACCTCGCTCGGACAACTGGCAACGATAAAAGCAACCACAACCTTCACGTTCTGAATCGCCACATCTCTGTCCTTATCCACACTGAAAGCTGAGCAGACAGCTATATCAAACCCTTCCTTTGGCTTGAGATTTTCGATCGCAAATCTAACGTCCTTCGGATGTGATGCGTTGATTATAACTCCGTCGCCGATTTCCGAAGCCAATCTCAGCATCTTCGGCCCCTGAGCTCCGATGTATATTGGAACGTTTCCAGAGCTAAACGTAAGCTTCGCACCGCTGAACTTGAAAACATCTCCCTCAAATTCCACGGATTCGCCTTTTAGCAACCTCTTTATAATCTCAACGGCCTCCTTAACGGTTGTTAAAGGCTTTCTCCTATCGATGCCTATCTTCTCAAGCGTAAACTTGTCTCCTGCTCCTATCCCTAGAACAGCTCTTCCTCCACTCAGCTCGTTTACCGTGGCTATGGCAGAGGCTATTACGGCCGGATTGATGTGAAAGGGGTTTGTAATGCCGGTTCCGATCCTAACCATCTGCGTGGCTTTTGCGAGAATTGAAAGGATCACGAAAGCGTTTCGATTGTTGTAGTGGTCGGTGATCCATACGTAGCCAAAACCGTTATCTTCAGCGAGCTTTGCGTAATATTCGAGCTCGTATGGTTTAACGTTGGGTAACATTTCGATCCCGAACTCCATGTCACATAATATCAATAACGATTTTTAAAGATAATTATTCGACCAAACATTTTTGAACCTCCGACGAACTTATGGTATGAAGTTCCGTTTTATCGATCACACAGCCGATGTGGCCTTTGAAGTTTACGGTTCAAGCTTAAAGGAGCTGATTGAAAATGCCACGCTCGCATTTTATGAAGCATTCGTTGATCTATCTAAATTAAAGGTAGATACCGAGAAATCTTTGGAGGTGGAAGCGGACTCGCCAGATTACCTCCTATTTAACTGGCTAAACGAGCTTCTCTTCATGTTTGAAACGGATTTCTTTGCAGGCAAGGAGGTCAGCGTTGAAGTAAAAGAGAACGGAATACTGAAAGCGAAAGGAAGGATTAGAGGTGGAAGAATCACGCCGGAAATAGTTAAAACCGAGCCTAAGGCTATAACCTTTCACAAGTTCAAGGTTGAGCAGAGGAATGGAAAGTGGGTAGCGTTCGTGATCGTCGATATTTAAATTTAATATAAAAAATATAATATCGTAGAAAAAGATGGTAAAGCTCTTAAATCATCAAAATGATTGTAAGGATGCGGCGGTGATGTTATGAACATATTTGAAGATATCCTTACTTCTCCGAAGATTTTCAAAAATAGGGATGTCTTACGCCATACATATACCCCTGACGATCTTCCGCATAGAGATGAGCAGATCCGAACCCTCGCCTCCATCCTTGCCCCAGCGTTGAGGGGTGAGACTCCCTCGAACGTTCTGATTTATGGTAAAACCGGAACGGGAAAGACTGCAACCGTGAAATTTGTTGGAAGACAGCTTGAGGAGATGAGCAGAAAGCTCAACGTCCGTTGTATGGTTCACTACATAAACTGTGAGCTGATAGACACCCAATACAGAGTTCTCGCTTCGTTAGCAAACGCTTTGGGGAGAACAGTTCCGATGACCGGTTGGCCGACGGATCAGGTTTATGAAGAGGTAAAGAAGGCTTTGGATCTGAGGGAGCAGACGGTTATAATCGTGCTTGATGAAATAGATAAGCTGGTTAAGAAGGGTGATGAGGCTCTATACAATCTATCGAGGATAAATTCTGAATTGGAGAAAGGAAAGGTTAGTATAATTGGAATCTCGAACGATCTCAAGTTCAAGAACTATCTCGATCCTCGTGTAATTTCATCGCTCAGCGAGGAGGAGATAATATTCCCTCCATACAATGCGGAACAGCTTAAAGATATCTTAGAGCAGAGAGCCAAGCTCGCGTTCTATGAGGGAGTTTTAGATGACGAAGTGATTCCCTACTGCGCAGCTTTAGCCGCACAGGAGCACGGAGATGCCAGAAAGGCTTTGGATCTGCTTAGAGTAAGCGGAGAAATTGCGGAGAAGGAGAATGCAGACAGGGTTACGAAGGAGCACGTGAAGAAGGCGGTGAAGAAGATCGAGAGTGACCACATAGCTGAGGCTGTTCGAACCCTCCCAACTCAGAGCAAGATCCTTCTGTTTGGAATGGTCCTGCTTACCGAATCCGGCTACCGAAAGTTCACGACTGGAGAGGTTTACGCAGTATATAAGAATTTATGCAGGAGGATCGGAATGGACGTTTTAACGCAGAGGAGGATAAGCGATCTAATCTCTGAATTGGACATGCTCGGAATAATAAACTCGATCGTGATATCGAAGGGTAGATACGGAAGGACGAGAGAGATCAAATTGGATGTGCCAATAGATGATGTTAAGAGGGTCATACTGGAAGACTACAGGCTCGAAGCTTTGGAGAGGATAGAAAGAGATCTGAAGAACGTCATGTCTTTGAGCGTTTTTGAGGAAGTGTAATATTATTTTTTTCTTAGTAAATTTTGGCTGGAAAATTTATGATGAAACGCTAAGACATCTGGCGTAATCCTCACTAATGATCATGAAATTAATATTTTGCAATTTTTAATTATTTTTCATTATAACGGTTAATAATTCTGGAAAGTGATAAATATGAAGAATGCCAAAAATCTATTGGTGGTGCTTATGCTAACCGATAAGCTGCATTGCATATTTAAGCCCATCGAATTCAAGGATAAGATTGGTGAATCCATAGTTATTCGTCTCTACAATCCCAAGAATGATAGAAATAAGCTGATAGAAATGTATGTTAACTTCGATCCGGAAGATAGATGCTTAGGATTGCCACCCTTGACAAAGGAAGGTATAGAAAGGTGGGTAGATTACCTCTCTAAGAACGGATACAACATTGTAGCCGAGCATAGGGGGAAGATAGTCGGGCATGTTGCGATCGTTCCCCTTGAAAATCGTAAGGATGTTGAACTTGACATATTCGTGCTCAGACCCTACCAGAACAGGGGAATAGGACAAGAACTGCTAAGAAATGCGATAAATTTCTGCAGGGAGATGGGATTTGAGGGAATAATGATAACGACGCAGTGCTCAAACCTGAGAGCGAAGAGACTTTTCAGGAAGTTCGGATTCGTAACGATAGACTCAGACATGGACGAATGCTACATGTATCTGAAGCTTTAACCCATCATAGCTCTTCTCAAAAACCAAACTTCAAGCTTTAGGCATCTCTTAGCTTCGCATTCCTTCTCCAAGCAACCGAAACACGGTGGTAGTCCAGTTAGTTCTTCCATTCTTTCCATTATCGCTCTTAGGCTCAGCTCCTCCTCTTTTTCCTCTTCGATCTCTGCTTCCGCTGGAACTATCTTGAACGTCTTTACGCCGTCGACGACGACCTCTACTCTCTTGATAAGGCCCTCCTTCTCCAACTTTCTAAGAATACGGGAACACTTACTGCTATCTATTTTGAGCTCCTTCCACAAATCCTTTTGAAGAATCGCACCCCTTTCCTTTAAAATTTGTAAAATCTCTTCTCTCGTGTCCATCTATAATCTCCTTACAAAATTTTATTATATATGTTCTTCGTAGGGCTGGATTATGATTATGTTATTCCCCCTGAGCACTATCGTTCCCAAATTTCTGATTTTTTCGCCGTTCTTGTATTCCATGGCATTGCTGAGGTGGAGGTTCATGTAATCGTCGACACCCTCAAGTTTACCAATTAGATCGCTCTCTTCGCCCTTCATCTCAACCCTAATAACCTTGCCGATCAAGGACTTAACCATCTGGTTCGGTAGCATCTCATATCACCTCTAACTACTCTATCAACAAAATATTTTAGGGTTGTGGTGCCAGCAAAAACTCTGAGTAACAAAAACCGTATATATACCTTTCTCTCTCCCTCAGCTATGGCAATCCTTGTCACGGGGGGTGCGGGCTTCATAGGAAGTCACGTAGTCGATAGGCTCATCGATGAAGGTTACGATGTCGTGGTGGTGGACAACTTAAGTTCTGGCAGAAGGGATTTCGTTAACGAGAACGCTCGATTTTATCAGCTTGATCTGGCCGAAGACTCTGATAGGCTATTGGAAATCTTCAAAACGCACGATATTGATGAAGTTTGGCACATCGCAGCCAATCCGGACGTTAGGATTGGAAGCGAGAATCCGGATGAAATATATAGGAACAACGTCCTCGCCACATACAAACTGCTCGAGGTTATGCGAAAGGTTGGAGTTCGCAGAATAATATTCACGTCCACATCGACCGTTTACGGTGAAGTTAAAGTGATTCCAACGCCCGAGGATTATCCAACGATTCCGATATCCATCTACGGAGCTTCGAAAGTCGCTTGCGAGGCACTGATAGCCTCATACTGCCACACCTTCGACATGAAGAGCTGGATCTATAGATTTGCAAACGTCATAGGAAGGAGAAGCAACCACGGCGTTATATACGATTTCATCATGAAGTTGAGGAAGAATCCAAACGAGCTCGTGATCTTAGGAGATGGAGAACAGAACAAGTCCTACATCTACATATCGGACTGCGTGGATGCGATGTTCTTCGGGCTTAAGGCGGATGAAGATGTCAACATATTTAACATCGGAAGTGAGGATCAGATCAAGGTGAAGCGCATAGCGGAAATAGTGTGCGAGGAGATGGGGCTCAATCCAGTCTTCAAGTTCACGGGCGGAAGGAGGGGCTGGAAGGGAGATGTGCCGATAATGTTGCTGTCGATAGAGAAGCTGAAGTCCATGGGCTGGAAGCCAAAATACAACTCGGAACAGGCCGTTCGAAAGGCCGTCAGGGATCTGCTCGAAGGTCTATGATCTCAACGGTGTCCCCCTCTTTAAGCTTGCAACCTTCCAGAAGCTCGATTATAACGTGGTTACCCTCAACCTTCTTAACTTTCCCCCTAACACCGTTCAAAGCTGATTCAAACAACTTTTCCATCCTTTCGTAGGTTCTGAGAAGATCTTTGCCTAAAGGTGTGAGCTTCGTCCCTCCCCTCTCGATTCCACCTCTCTCCTTCTCCACCACAGCATCTCCCAAAGCCTCTTCCATCTTTTTCAGATAGTTCCAGACGAACCGATAAGACATCCCCAACTCTTTGCAGGCTTTCGAGATCGAGCCGTGCTTTTCTATGGCCTTTAGAATCTTCGCCCCTCCCTTACCCATGACGTGCATTCCGTCCTTCTCGAACCAGAGACGCCATCTCAGTTCCATGATCGCCGTTGGTTAGATCGTCATAAAAGTTTAAAGCCCTTAATGGAAACAAAAACACTATCTCCGTTTTTTATCCCTTCTTCTATGATCTTGGAGGTTACGGTTAGCGCTCTGAGCTTTAAGCCGTTTAGATTCAAGGTTATCTTGGATGTGAAACCCAAGTTTTCTATCGATTCTACCTCCGCCTCGAAATTTCCATTCGACTTCGAAATGATCACATCTTCGGGCCTAATGGCAACCTTAACCCTGCCAAAAACGTGAACTCTTGAGGTCAACTCTACATCACCAAATCTGATGGTTGTGCCATCGGAACGAGCTTCGAAGATGTTTTCGTAACCTAAGAACCTCGCAACATCCTCACCCTTAGGATTGAGAAAAACTTCGTTCGGCTTCCCGATTTGAACGATCCTTCCATCTAACATTATTCCAATCCTATCCGCCAAGCTGAAAGCCTCTTCAAAGCTGTGGGTAACGTGGATTGCTGTGAATCCAAACTCCTTTCTCCATCTTCTCATCTCTTCAATCAGCTTGGATCTAATTTGAACGTCTAAATTCGAGAATGGCTCATCCAAAAGCAGGATTTTTGGTTGTGCTGCCAAAGCTCTCGCAATTGCAACCCTCTGTTGCTCTCCTCCACTAAGCGTTTTCGGCTTTCTGTGGAGGAGGTGATCTATTCCGAGAATTTTGGCAAGCTCTCTAACGGTTTCATCGAAATTCTTGAGTTTTCTGATCTTTAGGCCGAACGCTATGTTCTCGAAGACGGTCATGTGCGGAAATAGCGCGTAGTTCTGTGGGATGTAGCCGACACCTCTCCTCTCAGGCGGGAGCTCCGTAACATCGATTCCGTCTATGTATATCCTTCCGCTGTCTGGGGTGTGGATTCCGGCTATAGTCTCAAGTAGAAGGGTCTTTCCGGCTCCACTTGGCCCTAAGAGAACGAAATACTCCTTTCTCTCAACCTCAAGCTCAACGTCTCTAATTCTGAATTCCTTCCAGTCCTTGCTAACGTTTTCAAGCTTGAGCATGTCTTCTCCTCCCAACGATTCCTCGCAGTGCAACGAAGATCGCCAAGCTGATTAGAATCAAAAGGACAGCTATAGGCCTCGAAGCTCTCAAGCCGTAGTTTTCGAAGTATTCCATTACGAGTATCTGAGCGGTCTTTGGATAGTATGCGACTATAAGTATTGCTCCAACCTCACTCATAGCCCTTGCAAACGTCATTATCGCTCCACTGAGTATCGAAGGCAAAGCTAAGGGTAGGCTGATCGTGAAGAAAGTCTTTAGCTTTGAAGCGCCCAAAGTTCTTGCGACATGCTCGAGGTTCTCATCTATCGCCAAAAAGCCATCTCTCGCCGAATTTATCGTGAAAGATGCTGAAACGAAGAGCATCGCTGAGATTATTCCCAAGTAGTTGTCGAGTATTGCCGAAGAGAAAGTTATGAGCAGCATTATTCCAACTACGGAGTGGGGGATCACTATGGGAACATCTACGATTCCCTGCACTATGCTCTTGCCTTTAAAATCCTTCCTCGCGAGAACGTAGCCCAAGGGAACGCCGAAAATCAGAGATATAAACATCGTGGCTGTGGAGGTTATCAGAGTATTCCAAAGAGCTTCGAGCACTCTCTCATCTTGCAAAGCCTTCAAAAGCATGCTCAAGTCGAAGATCTGAAGTGTGATGGTTACGGCTATCGGCAGAATTATGTAAACGACCAAAAACGATCCTAAAAATATGAAGAGATAATCTGAGCTTCTCATTAGATCACTTCGGCTATCTCCTTTGGGATCTTGCCGAAAGCGATCGGCTTTGGAAGGAAATCCTGATGGTTCTTCTCGAAGATCTCCCTGCCTTTGGTGAGCATGAACTTCAGGAATTCGATCGCAAGCTCCTTGTGCTCTGCATTCTTCGGAATCGCCACTCCATAGACTATCGGCTTTGCTGGAATCGTCTTGTTCTTAAACTCCAAGAATACGCTGACTTTGGCATATTGTTTTTCGAGGTTTGGATCTTTCAAGTTTATCTCCTTAGGAAGCTCGACGAATCTCAAGTGATGTTGCAACGCTACGCTCTTGTATTCGAACGCGTAGTCTATCGTCCCGCTTTCGAGCAATCCTAAAAGCTCGACTGACTTCGGCCTTATGACTATTTTGTCGTTTGTTTCGATCTGAGGCGGGACGATTATCTTTCCATCTTCAGCCCTTATGTTCGTGTTGTTCTCGATCAGCTTCTTAAAGACCTCTTCGCCATACTCGTAATCGGCAAGCTTTAGAACCATGAGCGTTCTGTAACCGCATGGATCCCTGTTAGGATCCGAAAATCCAAATCTTACATCGTCCTTTGCAAGGACATCGAACCAGTTGCTCGAATTTATCTCATTCGCGTATCTGCTGTTGTTAGTGTATGCCAAAACTACCTCGTTTGTCGCAAAAGCGATGTAGAAGTCGACGAACTTCGGGAACATCATGTCTCTGAGCAGTAGGTAATCCGCAACGGCAATTACGTCAGCTTTTCTCCCCAAATCGGTTATCTTTCTCACTGCATCCACGCTTCCACTCGATTCCATCCTGATTTCTACATCGTAACCCTTCGATTTCATATATTCTTTGAATTCCCTGGACAGATCCTCAAGCGGTTTCGAAAGAGATCCTGCGTGGAATATAATAAGTGTAGCTTTCTTTAGCTCTGATTTTTGACCAGTGCAACCGCATACAACTAAACTCAACAGTAACAGAATTACAAGCTTCCTCATCATACCACCGTTATGTATGAACAATCATAACGATATAAACTTTTTGATGCTTTCATAAATATATTCAAATAGCAAACTGTTTTATTTCGTTACCCTTACCTGCAGAATATGATTACCAAGGAGGACGTTTATCATATAGCGAACTTGGCAAAGATCGAGCTAAAGGAGGAAGAGGTCGAGAAGTTCAGGCGGGAGTTCGAGAAGATTTTGGAATACTTCAACATCCTCGACGAAGTGCCTGAGGATGTCGAGCCCACGTATCAGGTTCATAACCTTAGCAACGTCTTTAGAGAGGATGTTCCTACTAAGCCTATGCCGAGAGAGCTCGTTTTGATGAACGCAAAGCACGTTGAAGATGGTTACTTCAAGGGCCCGAAGATCATGGAGGGTTGATCATGATCACGATTGCAGAATGGAGGGATAGGCTTGAATCCGAATCCTGTTACGATCTGATTTCGGAGCTGTTCGATAGGATTGAAAAGAGTCGGCTCAATGCCTTCATAACGCTCAACAAGGATGAAGCTCTAAGGCTGGCGGAGGAATACGACAAGGGAAAGCTTGAAGGAAAGTTGGCTGGGATTCCCATAGCTGTGAAGGACTGCATAACCACCAAAGGCCTCAGAACTACCTGTGGCTCTAAGATGCTCCACGACTACATCCCACCCTTCGACGCTCACGTCGTTGAGAGGATCAAGCAGGAGGGAGCGATCATAATTGGAAAGACGAACATGGACGAGTTCGCCATGGGAACAACTACCGAGACCTCATACTTCGGAGTCGTCAGGAATCCCTACGATTTGGAGAGAGTTGCCGGAGGGAGCAGTGGTGGAAGTGGAGCCTGTTTGGGAGGAGATGAGAGCGTCTTGGCTTTGGGAAGTGACACTGGGGGAAGTATAAGATGTCCGGCAAGTTTCTGTGGTGTCGTTGGATTGAAGCCCACATACGGCTTGGTTTCGAGATACGGGCTAATTCCTTATGCGAACTCTTTAGAGCAGATCGGTCCGATGGCCTGCTGTGTTGAGGACTGCGCATTGCTGTTGGAGGTAATAGCTGGAAGGGATTCGAGGGACTCCACAAACGCTGGAGTTGAATTTAGATTCAATCCTGTCGATAAAAAATTCAAGGTTGGAATTATCAAGGAGATGGGCGGAAACGACGATGTTATGGGTAAGTTTGAAGAGATCGTCAATGAGATTGTCAGGTCTAACTTCGAGGTTGTGGAGGTTTCTATGCCCTCCTTCAAATATGCTTTGCCGGCATATTACATCATAGCGATGAGCGAGGCATCATCAAACCTTGCCAGATATGACGGAGTCAGATATGGATACGCTTTGGAAAAGCTCGACACTTGGACGAAGTATTTCTCGAAGGTTAGAGCAGAGGGGTTTGGTGAAGAGGTGAAGAGGAGGATAATGCTCGGAACGTATGCTTTGTCGGCTGGATATTACGGTAAGTATTACCTAAAGGCTTTGAAGGTTAGAACTCTCGTCAAGCAGGACTTCGAGAGAGCTTTGAAGGAGTGTGATGTGCTCATAGCACCTACGATGCCAGCGTTGCCGTTCAAGATTGGCGAATTGGCTGATCCGCTGACGATGTATAAGATGGACGTCAACACCGTGCCCATAAATTTGGCCGGAGTTCCAGCCCTATCCATTCCAATCGGATTTGTGAAAGGCTTGCCAGTTGGAATGCAGATCATAGGCAGATACTTCGAAGAGAACACGATTCTCAGCTTTGCTTTGAAGATCGAGGAGGAGGTGAAGGATGAAATTCAGCGCAAAGGAGTGGCTTGAGAAAGTTGAGAGGGATTTCGAGAGCGCTTGGCTTAAGAGCCCAAGTGTTTTGGTTGAAAGAGATCTTAATTCGAGATATCCCCGATACGGTTATACCGTTGGAGAAGAGCATCCTCTCTTCAAGACGATTTTCGATTTGCGTAAAGCTTACCTTTCCTTGGGCTTTAAGGAGGTTGTAAATCCGCTGATAGTTGAGGATGTTCACGTCAGGAAGCAGTTTGGGAAAGAAGCTTTGGCCGTTCTGGACAGGTGCTTCTACTTAGCAACATTGCCGAGACCCGACGTTGGTCTCTCCAAAGAGAAAATTACGGAAATAGAACGGATAGTTGGGAGATCTCTTGAGGATGAGGAGATCAGAAGTCTGCAGTCCGTATTCCATGCGTTCAAAAAGGGGAAGATCGACGGAGATGATTTGAGTTACGAGATCGCGAGTGCTTTGAACATCGACGATGCTACGGCAGTCAGAATTTTGGATGGGGTCTTTCCAGAGTTCAAGGAGTTGAAGCCTGAAGCTACTACACTAACGCTGAGAAGCCACATGACGACGGGTTGGTTCATAACCCTGAGCGAAATAGCGGACAAACTCCCATTGCCGATAAAGCTCTTCAGCATAGACCGATGTTTCAGAAGGGAGCAAGGAGAGGATGCCACTCGTCTCTACACATACTTTTCCGCGAGCTGTGTTGTTGTGGATGAGGATGTGAGCGTTGATGAAGGAAAGGCCATAGCGGAAGCTCTGTTGAGGCAGTTTGGATTCGAGAAGTTCAAGTTTAAGCCTGATGAGAAGAGAAGCAAGTATTATATTCCCGGAACGCAGACTGAAGTTTTCGCCTTCCATCCGAAGCTCGTGGGGAGCAACACGAAATACAGCGACGGATGGATAGAGATAGCGACGTTTGGCATATACTCTCCCACAGCTTTATGCCAATACGATATCGAGTATCCCGTGCTGAACTTGGGGTTAGGTGTGGAAAGACTTGCAATGGTTCTCTACGGTTATTCAGACGTTAGGGAGATGGTCTATCCTCAGCTTTATGGCAGGATCGAGCTGAGCGATATTGACATAGCGAGGGCGATAAGGATTAAAGAGGTGCCGAGTTCAATTGGGCTTAAGATTGCGAATGCGATAGTAGAGACAGCAGACAGATACGCAAACGAAAGGAGTCCGTGCGAGTTTTTGGCTTGGGAAGGGGAGGTTTTTGGCAGAGACGTAAAGGTCTATGTAGTTGAGAGAGAAGAAGACACAAAGCTCTGCGGGCCTGCGTATGCGAACGAGATAGTTGTTTATAAGGGGTCGGTATACGGAATTCCCAAGAGTGAGAAGTGGAAGAAATTCTTTGAGAATGGAGTTGCTACGGGTATAAGATATATCGACTCCTTCGCCTATCTTGCCGGAAGTGTCATAGAAAGGGCCGTCGCTGAAGGAAAGGAGGAAGTTGAGGTCAGAGTTAGAGTGGTTGAAGGTTTAAGCGACATAAATCTGGTTCTGCAGGACAACGTGAGAAGATACATAGCCTCGAAAGGTGGGAAGATAGACGTTAGAGGGCCTATGTTCGTAACCGTTAGGGCTGAGATCGAGCGGAGATAGACTGAGTTACGTAGAAATTACGGTTAAAATAATCTTCCAATGGTAAAGAACGAAGATGAGCTTGAATTATATTTTCTTGGACTTTTCAGGGAATTTTACGGTAGAAAGATAGAATTTAAGTTCGAAGTAAACTATTTATCGATTTGAAAAGAAGGATAATCTGTGAAGGCTAAGATCACGATAACGGGCGAGAAGGTTCACGGGGTTGGTTACAGGGTTAAGCTCATAAACATAGCATTGGAGTATGGAATTGACAGGTTTAGCGTTTTTAACACGTTTATCGACGGAAAAGAAGCTGTTGT
>Ga0256842_1000403_pt1 | contig 37902 bp, 37 predicted proteins | sample 4559240metaG_FD_185973 | JGI IMG/M metagenome (GOLD analysis project Ga0256842, IMG submission 185973) | Hydrothermal vent microbial communities from Guaymas Basin, Mexico - 4559-240 | ecosystem: Environmental > Aquatic > Marine > Hydrothermal vents | place: Mexico: Guaymas Basin | collected...
TCCTTTCTTTTCTATCTCCCCTTGAGAGAATGTGATAAACCGCTCCAGGGAATTCTATTCTTAAAGGTCTCGCCATAGGATTGTTATATATCATAAAATAATTCACAATTCAAGACCTGACCCCTATTGTTTATTCATGCCATTCAATAAAGTTATATGTAATACCCGCTTTTTGGGGTTTTATGCCTTTGAACTTTTTATTTACGACGGTTATGGATGTAGGATAGTATAGAAAAATATATGGAAACTGCTTCACGATTAAATCGTTTATCTTTAAGTATATTTTTTCCCGTTCTTTTTTATCAAATGTTCTTCTGCCCTTTTCTATCAATTCATCAATCTGTTTATCGCTAAAACCGACAAAGTTAAATCCGCCCTTAAAATCGCTTTTTGAATCCCAAAGTGAATATTGGTCAGGGTCTGCACCAAGTTGCCATCCCAAAATTATAGCGTCAAAATGCCGTTCGTTAATCATATTTATAAATGCCTGCCATTCAAGTATTCGCAAATTTACCTTTATTCCTATGCGCCTTAGATACTCCTGAACCATTATAGCAGCATACTTTCTCTGCGCATTTCCATCGTTTGTGTATATGGTAAAGGTAAAACGTTGGCCGTTTTTATATAAAAATCCGTCTTCTTTTTTATACCACCCTAATGTATTTAGTATTTCAAGTGCCTTTTTTGGATTGTATGAGCATATAGTCTTTTTCCTGAAATACGGCGAATTTTTAGGATATATCGAATCGGCAACCTCACCAAATCCAAGCAGTATGGTTTTGTTTATCTTTTGCCTGTCTATAGCCATACAGATTGCTTTTCTTATCCTTAAGTCTTTGAATAATTTTTCCTTTAGATTAAATCCTATATACGTATACCCTGCCGACGGCTGAAAATATACGTTGTAGTGTTTTTTTATAAAATCGTTCATCTCGTATTTGTATTCAAGCGGGCTTAAACCCATCATGTCTATATTTCCGCTTTTTAATTCAAGCAGGTTGGTTGTTTTGTCCGGTATTATCCTGTATAGAATTTCGTCTATATAGGGCTTGTGTATGAAGTAGCGTTTGTTTGCTTTAAGTATAAGATATTGAGACGTTTTCCATTCTTTAAGTATATAAGGGCCTGTACCTATCGGTTTTCTATTAAATTCGCATGTTGCTATACTTTTTGTATTTTTTAGAATATGTTTTGGAACTATACCCATCATCCACGAATATAAAGCCGGAGCAAAGGGATATGGATAGTTCACTTCAATCGTGTAGTTGTCTATCTTTTTTATTGAACTTATGATTTTATACTTACCCGCATACGGTGTGGGTGTATTTTTGTCTATGATTGTTTTATAGGTAAATATAACGTCGTCTGCGGTAAACGGAATACCATCCTGCCAATAGACGTTTTTTCTTAAATGAAACAGAATGGTTTTTCCGCCGTTTTTAATTTCATAGCTTTTTGCCAAATCGCCAACAATGCGCATATCTTTATCGAACTTTAAAAGCCCGTTAAAAATATATGAAGATATCTCGCCGCTTGCCGAATCGGTTGAAAGAAACGGTATAAATCTTTTTGGTTGGGCGCTTAAGGATAAATTTATCTTGCTAGCGTAAGAAGATAAAGGAAAAGTCGCTATAAAAAATATTAAAAAAAGGTTTCTTCTAACGCCCTTGAGCATCTATTTTGTAATCGGAGCAGAACTTTTTTCTTTAGACTGTTTTGCCGGAATTTTTATTTCTACAGCAGACGGCTTGGTTGATGTGGTGGAGCTTGTCTCTTTAATCATCGATGTGGTGCTTGATTTATAAATTATATAAGATATACCGATTGAGTTAAACATAAACAAAAATGCCAAACCCCAAGTTATCTTTGCAAGTATAGACATAGGACCGCTTGTTCCAAAAAGCGTATCGGAAGCTCCAGCGCCAAAAGATACACCCATCTCAGCACCCTTTCCTTTTTGTAGAAGGATTATACCAACCAAGGCAATACCGAGTATTACTTGTAAAATTATTAGCAAACTAAGCATACTACACTCCCTTTGTTTTTATAAATTTATCTATTATATCTTTAAAATCTTCAGCCACAAGCGATGCTCCGCCAATCAAGAAACCGTTTACGTTATCAATTGATGCAAGCTCTTCGGCGTTTGACGGCTTTACGCTTCCACCGTATAGTATAGGCGTATCCGTTGCTATTTTTCTTATAAAGTTATGCATCTCTTCAATTGTTTTTTTATCTGCGGCAACGCCTGTTCCTATAGCCCAAACAGGTTCATAGGCTATAACGACTTTTCTTAAGTCAATGCCATCTAAACTATTCTTGAGTTGGTTTTCTATTACATGAAAGGCTTTATTGCTGTTTCTATCGTCAAGTGTTTCACCTACACACACTATCGGTATAAAGCCGTGCTCTATGGCACTTTTTGTTTTTTTATTTATTAAATTATCGTCTTCTTTGAATATATGTCTTCTTTCGGAATGCCCTAAAATTACGTATTTACACCCTACGGATTTGAGCATTATGGGCGACGTTTCGCCAGTAAACGCTCCTTTTTCTTCAAAATACATATTTTGAGCGCCGAGTTTTATGTTTGTTTTTTGAAAAATGGTATTCAATCTATCCAAATGGATAAAATTTGCGCACACGATAGTATCTATAGCAGTAGTATCGATAATTTCAGCCATCTTTCTGGCTACATCCTGCGCTTCATTAATATCGAAATGCATCTTCCAGTTTGCTGCTATTATGTTTTTCATTCTTTCTCCTTTAAAGCTTCTATTGCGGGCAAACTTTTTCCTTCAAGCAGCTCTAAAGACGCTCCGCCGCCTGTTGAGATGTAGCTCATATTGCTACTTTCTCCAACCTTTTGAACGGCTTCTGCTGTATCTCCGCCGCCCACCACGCTCAAAGCCCTGCTTTCTCCTATCGCTTTTGCTATTTTTTTTGTGCCGTTTGCGAATGCGTCAACTTCAAAAACACCCATAGGACCGTTCCATACTATAGTCTTTGCGTCTTGCAAAACCTCTTTGAACAAAGCGCAAGATGCTTCTCCTATATCAAGCCCCATTTTATCCTTAGGTATCTCCTGATACGTTTTTGTTTCGTAATTTAGCGTATCATCTATCGAGTCGGCGCAAACAAAATCAACCGGCAGATAAAATTTTACAGAACTTTTTTTTGCTTTTTCAATAATTTCCAATGCCGTATCTGTCAAATCGTCTTCTACAAGGCTTTTTCCCACTTCATAGCCCAACGCTTTTAAAAATGTAAAGGCTTGCGCTCCGCCTATTATGATTTTATCGGCTTTGTCTATTAGGTTTATCAAGCATTCAAGCTTACCCGACACCTTTGCTCCGCCTATTACGGCTACGAATGGTTTTTCGGTCGAATTTAACACTTTATCGAAGTATTCAAGTTCCCTTTTTAACAAAAAACCACCTGCTGCAATATCGGATATTTTAACAAGCGCATGGACAGATGCGTGCTTTCTGTGGCATACACCGAATGCGTCGTTAATGTATATATCGAACAGCTTCTTTAACTCTTGCGCAAATTCCTGCGAATTCTTTTCTTCGCCTTCGTAAAATCTCAAGTTTTCAAGCAACAGCACATCACCATTTTTTAGCGCTTCAACCCTTGATAAAACCTTATTGCCGATACAATCATCAACAAACTCTACGTCTCTTTTAAGAAGCGTAGACAATCTTTTGGCAACAGGTGATAGTGAATATTTAGGATTTTTTTTGCCTTTTGGTCTACCTAAGTGGCTTGCAAGTATTACCTTAGCCTTGTTGTCTATTGCGTATTCTATTGTCGTTAAGACCTGTTTTATTCTGTTGTCGTCCGTTATGTTGCCATTTTCGTCAAGCGGCACATTAAAATCGCAACGTATAAAAACCCTTTTGCCAATTAAATCTAAATCATTGATATATTTCATCTTATACGTAATCCTTTAATTTAAGCATCAAATCTCTTAATCTGGATGAATAGCCCCATTCATTATCATACCAAGACAGCACCTTTACCATATTGCCGTCTATAACCATTGTGCTTAACGCGTCAAATATGCTGGAATGCGGATTGCCGTTTAGGTCCCTTGAAACAAGCGGTTCTTCACTATATTGAAGTATACCTTTCAGCGCATTCTCGGACTCTTTTTTCATTGCTTCATTTACAGATTCCACCGTTGCGCTATTTTTAATATTAACAACCAAATCAACGATAGATACGTTGGGTGTTGGCACTCTCATAGATATACCATCCAATTTACCTTTCAGATTAGGCAAAACCAACCCTACAGCAATTGCCGCTCCTGTCGTTGTCGGTATTATGCTTTCTGCTGCCGCTCTTGCTCTTCTCAAATCAGAATGCGGCAAATCCAAAATTCTTTGGTCATTAGTGTATGAATGAACCGTTGTCATAAATCCTTTAACAATACCGAAATAATCATCAAGCACCTTTGCGATAGGCGCTACACAGTTTGTCGTGCAGGATGCATTGGATATGATTTGAGCATTTTTAAAATCAAAATCTTTATCATTAACACCCAAAACTACAGTAGGCACACCATCTCCCTTTGCAGGCGCACTGATTACAACCTTTTTTGCACCAGCTTTTATATGGGCAGATGCCTTTTTGCTATCTCTAAAAAGACCGGTTGATTCAAGTACTACATCAACACCCAAATCGCTCCACGGTAAATTTGAAGGGTCTTTTTCTGCATATATTTTTATCTTTTTTCCATTGAATATTATGCTATCTTCTTCGTGTTCTATATCATATTCATTTAATACGCCATGAACAGAATCATATTTTAAAAGGTGGGCAAGCGTTCTTGCATCTGTTAAATCGTTTATTGCTACGATATCTATATCCTGATAACCTATGGCAGTTCTAAAAAATGCTCTTCCTATTCTACCGAAACCGTTAATTGCTACTTTCAATTGGACACCCCCTTATTTATTTGCGCATAAAGTATATATAATTGGGCTTTTTTTTCAAGAATAAACTAATCTACACAGGTAATTTTACTTGAATAAACAGGTTTCAACTATTATACTGTGAATTAGAAAATGAAAGGGGTATGCGTGATATGGCTAATTATAAAATAACTCAGATTAGCGTTTTTATAGAAAACAAAAAGGGAAGGTTTTATAACGTTACAAAAACGCTTAAAAAAGCAGGTGTAAATATTAGAGCTATGAGTTTAGCCGACACCATGGATTTTGGTATACTAAGATTTGTTATGGATAAACCTAAAGAGGCATACGACGCCCTGCTTGATGAGGATTTTATCGTCAAAAGAAACGAAGTTTTGGCAATAGCCATAAAGGATGAAAGTGGTGGATTGAGCGAACTGTTAAAAACTGTCAGTGATTTGGATTTAAATATTGAATATATGTATACATTTGTAAATGCACTCGAAGGTAAAGCCGTTATGCTTTTTAAATTTGAAGATATTGACTTAGCTATAGAAAAACTTTCAGAAGAAGGCATAGAGCTTTTGGAAGAAGAATTCTTTAGGAGGGTATAGGATTTTTTATGTTTTGGAATAAAGAAAAGGAAACAATGTCCCGCAAAGAAATAGAAAACCTTCAGGTAGAGCTTTTAAAGGAAAAAATAGAATACGCATACAACAACGTTCCATTTTACAAAAAGAAATTTGATGAATATGGCATAAATAAAAGCAGTATTAAAACAATAGAAGATATACAGAAATTACCTTTTACCACAAAAACCGATTTTAGAGACAACTATCCGTTTGGGCTATTTGCTACTGATATGAAAAAAATTGTTCGTATTCACTCATCAAGCGGCACAACGGGAAAACCTACAGTAGTTGGCTATACCAAAAACGACCTTGATGTGTGGAGTGAGCTTGTTGCAAGGATTGCGTCTTATGCGGGCGTAACCGATGAGGACATAGTCCATATAGCGTTTGGATACGGACTGTTTACGGGTGGATTTGGTTTGCATTATGGTCTTGAAAAGATAGGCGCTGCCATTGTTCCCGCATCAAGCGGAAATACAAAAAAACAGATAATGCTTATGAAGGATTATGGCGCTACTGTTTTGGTATGCACACCAAGCTATGCTTTACACATAGCAGAGGTTGCTCAAAATGAAGGATTGGATGTAAATAAGGATTTAAATTTAAGAATTGGTATGTTCGGCGCTGAGCCTTGGAGCAACCAAATGAGAGAAAAGATTGAACAGGCTTTGGGCGTTAAGGCTTACGATAATTACGGCTTGAGCGAAGTTATGGGACCTGGCGTTTCAGGAGAATGTGAAGCACAAGACGGTATGCATATAGCTGAAGACCATTTTATAGCAGAAATTATAAACCCGGAAACTGGAAGATGGGTAAAGGAAGGTGAATACGGAGAGCTTGTTATAACACCTTTAACCAAAGAAGCCCTTCCTGTATTTAGATATAGAACGAGAGATATAACGAAATTAACGAGCAAACCGTGTTCATGCGGAAGAACCTTGGCAAGAATGTATAAACCTATTGGAAGAACTGACGATATGCTTATAATAAGAGGGGTAAACGTATTCCCAAGTCAGATAGAAGAGGTATTGTTTAGCATAGACGGCATATCTCCACATTATCAGATTATTATTGAACGTGAAGGAGCTTTGGATACAGCAACCGTCTTGGTTGAAGCAAACGCCAACCTGTTCTTTGATGAAATGAAAAAGCAGAGACAGTTTTTGGATAGAATCAATTATGAGCTTAAAACAACGTTAGGGCTTGATGTTAAGGTAAAACTTGTCGAACCGCACTCCATAGAAAGAAGCGAAGGAAAAGCAAAAAGAATTATAGATAAAAGAAAATTTTAGAGGTTGATATGGATAGAATGTGGGCACCTTGGCGTATAGGATATATACTGTCTGACAAGAAAGAAGATGGCTGTGTTTTTTGTAACGCATACCAATCAAAAAACGACAAAGAAAAACTTGTTATCTTTCGCTCAAAATATTCGTTTGTGATAATGAACCTATATCCTTATAACGCCGGACATATCATGATTGTTCCAAATAGACATATCGATTCTCCGACACTTCTTGAAAAAGAAGAGCAATTGGATATGTTTAACTTGGTTAATAAAAGTTTGGATGTTTTAAAGGGTGTAATGCATCCAGACGGCTTTAATTTGGGAATGAATTTAAGTAGAACAGCAGGAGCAGGCATAGATGACCATATTCACATTCACATAGTTCCGCGATGGAACGGTGATACAAACTTTATGTCTACCGTAAGTGATACAAAGGTTATTTCCGAATCAATAGAAGAAACATACGATAAAATAAAAAATGCTTTTTAGGTGGTAGTATGAAAACATTAAGAGTTGTTTTAATAATCTTTACTTTGGCTTTATTGGGTCTTTTTGTGCTTTATAATAATCAATTTGTTAGCATTCAATATTTAAGCGTAAAATTTGAAAATATGCCTTTATGGCTTGTTGTTTTTAGCTCCCTTTTTTTGGGTATATTTATTGGTTGGTTTTTTATGTTTGTCGATGAATTATCAATAAAAAAAGAATTAAAGAGTAAAAATAAAGAAATTAAATCACTTAAGGAAGAGATTGCTCAATTAAGACAACTTACAATAACAAAAGAAGAATAGTATGAGTTTTGATGTAGGTTTTTTAGTTCAATATAAAGAGTTTTTTGTAACCATTTTGGCATTCTTACTTGGCGTTCTTTTTTCCTATGTGTGGTTTTTAGGCAAAAGACGTAAAGATGATTTGGATAAGAAAAAGATAGAAAGCTATGTTAAGGGTTTAAACTACATCATTGAAGATGAGACAGACAAAGCGATAGAAGAATTTACAGAAACTGCAAAATTCGACCCAGATTTGATAGATATATATATTAGCATAGGCAATCTGTTTAGAAAAAAGGGTGAGATAAACAGAGCACTTATTATACACAAGAGTCTTTTAGTTAGGCCGCATCTCACAAAACAAAAAAAATTAGAGATATACATAAACATTGGCGTAGACTACAGAAAAGCAGGGTTATACGACAGGGCAAAGGAGTATTTTAAAAATGCTTTATCTATAGACCCAAAAAATATCAAAGCAAAAAAACTGTTATATGAAGTATATGAAGATTCAAGAGACTGGGAAAATGCTCTTGTTTGGCATAAAAGGTTTTCAAAGAAAGATGATGCGATATTAGCCCATATATACACTGAAATCGGTAAGGAAAAGCTAAAAGAAAGAGATTTTGATCAGGCAAAGAAAAACTTTGAAAAGGCGCTAAAAATAAATAAATCCTGCGTTGATGCTCAAATACACTTAGGCGATATTTTCATACAATATGGAGAGATAGATAAAGCCTATAAACAGTGGACTAATGCTTGCATTATCAAGCCTGAACTGTCTAATATAGCCCTTTCAAAAATTCAAGATATAGACATACTAAAGAAAACGATGATTGAGCTTTTAAAAAACCATAAAGACAATAAATACATACTCTATTCTTGTGCTAATCAATTTTTTAGTTTGGGAGAAAAAGAAAAAGCCATATCGATATATAAAAAATTGATGAATATGGGTATAAAATCACAATCTATGTTAAAAAAATTTGTTGAATACAAACAAGATACGCTTCCAAACTTTGTTGTTAAATTCGTATCTGAAATGCCAAATGAAAGCATAAAGTATATTTGCACAGGCTGTGGGTATGCATCTCACTCGCCATTTTTTAGATGCCCAAAGTGCAGACAATGGGATAGTGCTAAGGTTGAAATAGTATAATGTTGCATGCTGTAGAAGGTTTATTGATAGAAAAAAACAATTTATTTGCAGCAATAAGTGTTAATGGTTTTGTTGTAAGGGTTTTTATTCCTTCATCAAGCTATTCAAAACTGCCTGAAGAAGGAAAAGAATGCAGACTATATACGCAAATGGTGATAGGTGAAAAAAGTATTAGATTATATGGATTTACTACGCAAGAAGAAAAAAACCTTTTTAATGCACTTAGAAAAATCTCCAAAATCGGAGCACAAACAGCTATGTCTGTCCTTTCTAATGTTTCCGTCGAACAATTTTACAAAATAGTTTCAAGCAAAGACGAAAAAATGCTTACGGCTATTCCTGGAATTGGGAAAAAAACTGCTCTTTCGATAATTTTAGAATTTTCTTCCAAACTACCAAAAGAGAGCGTTAATGATATAGTATTCGATGCAGTTAGTGCGCTGGAAACAATGGGCTTTGCAAAAACCGACTGTCTACCCATTGCGCAATCGTTATTTGATAAAAATCCTGATATATCCATTGAATCACTTATTAAAGAATCCCTTAAACAATTAGCAAAAGATGTCTATTGAAATATATACCGTTTCACAAATAAACAACCTTATAAAAGATATACTCGAATCAAATTTCTACGGAATATGGATTGAAGGTGAGATTTCTTCACTTAGATACTCATCAACAGGTCATCTGTATTTTTCTTTGGTTGATGAAGATGCCTCAATCGGAGCTATAATTTATAGAAATAGGCTCAAAAATATAAAACTATCTTTAAAAAACGGAATGAAGGTTGTGGTATTTGGCTCTTTGGGCTTATATGTAAAAGGTGGTGAGTATAGAATAGTTGTAGAACACATTAGGCTTTCTGGGATTGGAAAAAAATTTTATGATTTAGAGATACTTAAGAAAGAATTTAAAGAAAAAGGTTATTTTGATAATAAAAAACCGATACCAAAAAATCCAAACAATATTATACTTCTAACCAGCATAACTGGAGCAGCTATTCACGATATGATAAATATATTAAACAGAAGAGGTATAGGGCTAAATATCAATATATACCCTATCCCTGTCCAAGGAGAACATGCTGAAATTGCTATAGTTGAAGCATTGAAAAATATCAATTCTATCAAAGAGAATATTGATGTAGTTATCATAGCAAGAGGCGGCGGCTCTAATGAGGATTTGTGGATATTTAACAGTCCAAAAATAGCTAAAGCACTATATAAATTAAAATTTCCAACCATAAGTGCCATAGGGCACGAGATTGATTTTACTCTCTGTGATTTTGTAGCCGATTTGCGTGCAGAAACACCATCAGCAGCAGCTGAACTCATAACAAAATCAAAGATTGAAACCTTAGAAAGATTGACCCTACTCAGAAACTCCCTTTACAATACTCTAAAAAGAATCTTCTTAAGAAAAAAAGAACAATTCAATAACTTTTCGGACAGAAGAAACCTTTTAAGAATGAAAAGCTTGATAAACAACAGATTGATGTATGTGGATAATCTACAAAGCTCAATCCAATCATTTATGCACTCAAAGATAAACGTAAAAAAATTACTAACACAAAAGTTTCTAAATACCATAAATGTCTACAACCCAAAAAATAGGCTCAATAAAATAGAGCAAAAACTAACACTGCTTGACTATAGGCTTGCCAACAATATCAAACGTATAATTACTACAAAGAAAAAAAATGTTGATATGTATCAATATAAATTACCCGCATTAAACCCAAAAAATATTTTACAGAGAGGCTACACAATTACAACAGATAAAAATAATATTCCTTTAAAATCATATGAAGACGCACTAAATAGCACTATTATAAAAACACAGTTTTTCGATGGAATTGTTGTATCTGAAGTTAAAAAAGGCGAAAAGGAATAAACCCTTTCGCCTTTGAATTCTTAGTATTTTCTCTTGAGGATTTCTTTTTGTAGGTTTGCGATTGCCTTTGTTGGGTTGAGCTCTTTCGGACAAGCGCTGATACAGTTCAAAATTGTATGGCATCTCCATACACCGTGAACATTATTTACAGCATCGAGTCTTTCATCAGAACCTTCATCCCTTGTATCAAAAACATATCTTGCAGCATTTAGCATTGCAGATGGTCCAAGATAATCAGGGTCTGCCCAATATGACGGACAAGAACTTGAACAACATCCACACAAAATACATTCATACAAACCGTTGAGTTTATTTCTATCTTCAATACTTTGCAATCTCTCCCTTCCTGGAGGAGGCGTTTTTTCTATCAAATATGGTTTTACTACATAGTATTTATTAAAGAAATCTTCAAAATCACAAACAAGGTCCTTTATTATAGGGAAACCAGGAAGTGGTTTGATAACAAGGACATTAGAATCATAGTCTTCTATGTGAGACATACAAGAAACGGTATTAACACCATTTATATTCATTCCGTCTGAGCCGCAAACACCTTCCCTACAGCTTCTTCTATATGTAAGTGTAGGATCTTGCTCCCATTTTATCTGATTTAATCCATCTAAAACCATCATACCGGTTCTAGTAATGGTTACTTCATAATCTTTATAGTAGGGAGCCTTATCTTTTTCTGGGTCGTATCTAAAAATCTTAAATACTACTTTATCTCCAACATTTAAAGCCATCTGTTCTCCCCCTTTTTAATAAACTCTCTTCTTAGGCTGGAAGGTTGGAGCCGTCAGAGGTTTTGTTCTAACAGGTTTATAATCTAATTCTACACTTCCATCCTCTTTCAAATAAGCAGCGGTGTGTTTCATCCAGTTAGCATCATCCCTTTCAGGATAGTCGTCTCTGTAATGAGCACCCCTACTTTCCGTTCTGTTAAGTGCAGCTGCCGTTTCCAATTTAGATACATACAGTAAGGATTCAAGGTCAAAATACTCTACCAATTCAGTATTGAATACCTTACTTTTATCTGTCAAGCCAACATTCTTGAATTTTTCAAAGTAACCGTCAATAATGTCAAGCTGTTTCTTTATTCCTTCTTCAATCCTAAAGACCGACATATTATGCTGCATTGTGTCTCTTAAGTCTTCCCATATCTCGTCCATCTTTACTGTACCTTCAGGACCGTCAAAGAGCTCATTTAGTTTATCTATAACATCTTTTGCGTACTTATCTGCCACATACTCTTCAGGCGGGTTCGGGAATACAGGTTTTTCTTCCCTTATCCACTTAGCAGCACTAATCCCTGACTGTTTTCCTGTAATAACAAGGTCTAATAGTGAGTTACAACCAAGTCTGTTTGCTCCGTGAACGGATGCGCAAGCACATTCACCTGCAGCATATAATCCTGGTATCGGAACTTCTTTATCGCCTTCCCACTTGATAACTTCACCATAGATATTTGTAGGTATTCCGCCCATGTGGTAATGTGCTGTAGGCTGAACCGGAATTGGGTCTTTTGTACAATCAACACCAACAAATTTATATGCAAGCTCCCAAATACCTGGTAGCTTATCCATAATGAAATCATGTCCTAAGTGGTCAAGTTTCAACAAGATATGGTCTTTCTTAGGTCCTACTCCGCGTCCTTCTCTAATTTCTTGAGCCATACCCCTTGAAACAACATCGCGGGAAGCAAGGTCAAGAACGTGAGGAGCGTATTTTTTCATGAATCTTTCACCTTGAGCATTCAGTAGATATCCACCTTCGCCTCTAACACCTTCAGTAATCAAGTTACCAACACCATAGATTCCCGTTGGATGGAACTGAATGAATTCAGGGTCTTTGATAGGAATACCAGCTTTAGCACATAGCGTCCAACCAATACCCGTATTAACATGAGCATTTGTATTTGTTCTAAAGTTCCTAGTATTTCCGCCTGTCGCAAATATAACGGCATAGGAAAAGAAAATGTGAACGCCACCGTTAACCATATCCCATGCAACAATACCCATTGCGTGGCCTTCTTCGTTCATGAGTAGCTTTAATGCATAATATTCTGAATAGTAGCTAACATAAGGAGCTATATCCGACCTTAATGTTCTTTCAAAAAGGGTATGCAATATAGCGTGTCCTGACCTATCCGCAACTGCGCAAGCTCTATGAGCAAGAGATTCACCAAAGTTTCTTGTCTGTCCACCGAAAGCTCTCTGGTAAACAGTTCCTTTTTCAGTTCTTGAGAAAGGCATTCCCCAGTGCTCAAGTTCTATAATTGTTTTTGGAGCGTTTTTTGTAAAGAACTCCATAGCATCCTGATCGCCTATGTAATCACCGCCTTTTACGGTATCATACATATGCCAAATCCAATAATCCTCATCCATATTGGCCAAAGCAGCATTAATACCGCCCTGAGCAGAAACGGTATGAGACCTAGTGGGATAAACTTCGGAAATAACAGCTGTTTTCAAACCTGCCAAACCAGTTTGAACAGCTGCAGCAAGTCCAGCACCACCAGCTCCAACTATAACTACATCAAACTCTTCTATTCTTACATTTATATCTGCCATTACTAAAAGCCTCCTTTTCTTAACCCTTAAATGGTAGTACTGTTATAGCTGCCAAAACCAGATACAGCACACCTACAATCCAGAAGAAGCCTTTCCAGAAAACTCTCCAACCGGAATGAACGTAGTCTTCTATAACCATAAATATACCATTTATGCCGTGATATAAAGCAAAAACAACAAATGTCAAATCAAACACTTTCCAGCCTGTGGAAGCCAATCTTGCAGCAACATTCTGGTAATCAACCTGAATCCCTGCGAAGTGCTCAATAAAGAAGTGGCCTAACAACAAAACCAATAAAGCTGCCCCGGAAACTCTCTGAAGTAACCAGTTCCACTCGCCACTTTTTCCACTTCCCTGATATCTATCTATGTAACCCCTCATGTACATCATTTTAGATAATACCTCCTTTTCTTAAAGGTGCATAAACATAGGAATAGCACCGGCTACAAAAACAATGGCGAACACTACCCAGAAAATCCAAACATTTCCCTTGTAGTTGCTTCTTTCTGCCGCACCGGCAAAATTAACCAAAATAACCCTTAAACCATTAACAGCATGATATGAAGCAACGAGCCATAATCCTATCTCTGCAAGTTTAAATATAGGATTTTCAACAGCCTTCATAGTTGCATCAAACGTGCTTGGGTTTTGTAATGTGGATATTACCCATTGATGCAAAAAAAGATAAAAAATTAACAACAAGCCTGTAATCCTATGAAACAACCAAGCCACAAATCCCTCATGCCACTTATACTGAATATGATGCGGATGTCCTCTATACCAATCCATAGTTCTTTCGGTTACGTTTGTGTATAACGCAACCTCTGACCTCCTTTCCAGAAATTTTTCTCAACTTACTAAAAAACTAAATATTTGTCAAGATATGAAGGTCAACTAAGATATCTTAGTTGACCTATATAAATAGTCTTAAAGTTTATTCGCCCACTCTTTTTTTGCGATTTCATACAGATCGTTACCGTGAGCGTCATAGCATACAAACAAAGGCATATCTTCAACCTCAAGTCTTCTTACAGCTTCAGGTCCAAGTTCAGGATATGCAATTACTTCGGCTTTCTTAACTGCTTTTCCTACAACGGCAGCGGCACCGCCTATTGAAGCAAAATAGCATGCTTTATATTTTACGCAGGCTTCTTTTACTTCATCACTCATCTTGCCTTTGCCTATCATACCCTTCTGTCCCTTTTCTATAAGAATAGGTGCGAAAGGATTCATTCTGTAGCTTGTCGTAGGTCCTGCTGAACCGATTGGCTTACCCGGTCTTGCAGGAGATGGTCCAACGTAATATATCACCTGTCCTTTAGGGTCAAATGGTAATTCTTCACCTTTTTTCAAGGATTCTACCATTCTCATATGAGCGGCATCCCTTGCTGTATAAACAACTCCAGATAGAAGTACTTTGTCGCCGGCTTTTAGCTTTATAATATCTTCATCGCTCAATGGCGTGGTCAATTTATACTCTGCCATACTACACTCTCCTTTTAAAGCTCTATCTCTTTATGTCTGTTAACGTGACAAGCCGTATTTATTGCCAAAGGCAGTGTTGCTATGTGGCACGGCTCCATCTCTATGTGTACAGCCAAAGCCGTTGTTAAACCGCCCAATCCCGCAGGACCTATACCTGAATTATTAATTTTAGTCAGTATCTCCTGTTCCATTTCAGCTAATACAGGATCATCGCTAGGTTGACCTACTTTTCTCAAGGTTGCATGCTTTGCCATAACGGCAGCCCTTTCAAAATCACCGCCAATTCCAACTCCCACTATAGTTGGTGGGCAAGGATTTGGACCTGCCTGTATCATCCAATCAACTACCGTTTGTATAATGCCGTCCCTACCGTCTGCAGGTTTTAGCATCTGAACCTTACTCATCGATTCGCTGCCGCCGCCCTTTGCGTCAAATATAATCTTTACTTTGTTGCCCGGCACTACAAAGGTATGAATGATTGCAGGTAAATTATTTCCGTAATTTGCCCTGGTTAATGGATGGCAACTTGACTTTCTTAAGTAACCGTCTTTATATGCTCTTTCTACACCCTTGTTTATAGCATCAACTATATATCCGTCAGTAAAATGAACATCCTGACCTACTTCAAGAAAAATGATGCCCAAACCGGTATCTTGGCACAATGGAAACTCTTCTTCAGATGAAACCTTTATGTTTTCGAAAATTGTTTCCAAAACCTTTTTTGCCGTTTCGGATTTTTCTTTTTCGTAGGCTTTTTTCTCAGCTTCTAAAACATCTTCCGGTATGTGATAGGCAGCATCCAAAGCAAGCTTATAGATAGCTTCTTCCACATCCTTTACGCTAACATTTCTTACTTCTGACATAACGTCTTCTTCCTTATTTTATAAAAGTTTTAGCTCTTCAACTCTGTTGCACAATTCTCTAACGTGCTCAGCAGATGCCTTCAAGTCTGCAAGCTCTTTGTCTGTCAACTTGAATTCTACCACTTCTTCAACACCATTCTGTCCGAGTCTTGTAGGCAATCCAACAAACAAATCAGGATCAAGACCATATTTACCCTGAGTTTTAACAGCGCATGGCAATATGTCTTTTGTATCTTTTACAATAGCTTCAACCATCTGAACAACAGCAGATGCTGTTGCATAGAATGCAGAGCCTGTCTTCAATAGAGAAACAATTTCTCCGCCGCCCTTTCTTGTTCTTTCAACAAGTCTTTCTATCGTATCAGCATCAAATATTTCTGTTATAGGAACACCTCTAACTGTGGAATATCTTGTAAGCGGAACCATATCATCTCCGTGTCCGCCCAATGTCATAGCTTGAACTGCTTTTACTGAGCATTTTGCTTCCCAAGCAATAAATCTTGCAAATCTTGTTGAATCCAAGCAACCTGCCTGACCAAATACTTTATCATCAGCAAAACCACTAACTTTCTTTGCAGCATAAACCATAGCATCAAGAGGGTTAGCAACTACGATTATTATTGCGTTTGGAGAATATTTGGCTACCTGCTCTGTAACTTCTTTCATTATTTTAACGTTTGTTACAAGAAGGTCATCCCTGCTCATTCCTGGTTTTCTTGGTAGACCTGATGTAATAACAACTATGTCTGAGTTCTCTGTATCCTTATAGTCGTTTGTTCCGATAATCTCAGTATCGAACCCTTCAATCGGAGCTGCTTCCATCTCGTCAAGAGCTTTACCCTGTGGCAATCCCTCAACGATATCAACCATAACTACTTCTTTTGCCAACTCTTTCTCGGCAATCCTCATCATTGTGGTGCCACCGACTTGTCCTGCACCAATTACACTTATCTTGGCGTTAGCTAACATAACTCTAAACCTCCTAAAGAAATTAATTTATATTCACCTTCCTCTCAATCTTCGTGATTGTATACCTAAAGCATTTTATATGTCAATATTTTTCTTATGCTTAAAATAATAGTTAAGTTTTTTAAATATAGATTAACAAAAGTCCAAAAAAGGCAGGCACTTGAAATCACCTTTTGTATCGGTTTAAAAATAGACAGCATTGTAAACAATCTGTTTCATAGGCAACGCAAAAAATTTACAAAAACGACAAATTTTCATTTCTTGATAATATTATTAAAAAATGGTAAAAGTTTTTTATGTTATTTCAGGAATTTGTTGATAGGAAGCTTGAAGAAAAAAATACTCTTTTTTCTGAAATAAGAATTCTTAACAGAAAAAAGGGCTCAATAAAAGATAGTGTAAAAAAACATTCTTTATGGGTAGATAGTTTAATCAACGAATACTTTTCTTTAATTGATTACAAAAATAATATATGTGCCGTAGCTTTGGGAGGTTATGGAAGGAGTCAATTAAATATACATTCAGATATTGATGTTATGATTCTATCAAACGGCAATATTGACGATAGTTTAGTGAGAGGGTTGTATGATATTTTTTACTCTTTGGGCTATGAATGCTTTATATCTGTCAGAACGCCAAAAGAATGCGTAGTTTTATCCAAAAAAGACGACACCATCAAAACTTCTATGTATGACTCCCGTTTTTTATGCGGAGACAAAACGCTCTATAGACATTATGAAAAGCTATTAAACGATAAAATCATCGAAGAAAATAAAAATGAATTTATAGAAAAGAAAATGGAATATATGAAGAATAGATACGCCACATACGGCAACACCGTGTTTGTGCTTGAGCCAAATATCAAAGAAGGCGTCGGCTCTCTAAGGGACTACCATACCTTAATCTGGATTGGAAAAACGCTTTTTTCTACAAAAAATCTACTGGATATGAAAAAAAAGAGGATAATAAATCAAGAAGATTACACCAAAATGAAAATTTCTATTTATTTTTTATGGCAATTGAGAAACGCTCTCCATTTTGTTAGCTCAAGAAAAACCGATATACTGCACCTTGATTTAAGAGATAAAATTGCTTCGGAGATGGGTTATGAGCCGTCAAAAAGATTCAGTGCGCAAGAAAGATTAATGAGAAAATACTACTATCATGCGCGATATGTTGAAAGAATAACACAAAAATATCTCGATATATTTTTAAATAACCAGCCCAATATCTCCAAGGATAAGATATATCTAACCCAAGATATTCTTTTGGATAATAAAATTTTTTGCAAAAAAGACAACGTAAGCGTTCTGGATACCTTTTTGATATTTTATTATTCAGCATTATACAATGCCGACATATCGGTAGAGACTATGGATAAAATGAAAAGAGTCATTATCTACGATTTAAGAAAACATAAAAAAGACAAAATTAGTGCATTTATTTTCAGAGATACCTTTTCATTCAATAAATCGGTCGTAAAAACAATTAGAATAATGCATGAATCGGGATTTTTGGATAGATACATTCCCGAATTCGGCAATATTTGTTGTTTGAGTGAATATAGTCTATATCATAAGTATACTGTGGATGAACACTCTATACAGGCACTAAAGCATCTTGAGGCTTTATATGATTTTGATATACCAAAAACGTTTTTAACAAGATTAAGTTATATATGGAAAAATTTAAAGCCGCACGACAGGTTTATATTAAGACTTGCCGTTCTGCTACACGATATAGGTAAAATAAAAAAAGAAAAACATGAAATAGTTGGCGCAAATCTTGTAAAAAAGATAGCAAAGAGACTCAATTTGGGTAAAGATTTAACCGACAAGCTTGTTTTTCTTGTAGAAAATCACCTTTTAATCAATATTATCATTTCAACAAGAGATATAGAAGACCCTAAAACACTTAAGGATTTTGTTGCCATAGTCGACAATAAAAACAAATTAAATCTTTTAAGCCTGCTTAGCTATGCAGATATGAAAGCAGTAAACGATAATGTATGGAATTCGTGGAGAGAAAGCCTTATCGAATCATTATATTTAAAAACCGTATACTACTTTGAAGATAAAAACTACGATGAATACATAAAAATAAATGCTAAAGACTCAAAAAGAAGAATAAAAGCTATGCTGGATAAAAAATACGAACAACTTATAGAAGAATTTCCCGATAATATATTCAACGACATAGACGATAAAAGTATGTCTAAGTATATTAAAAATATATATGATACAAATAATAATGTCTTTATATATAAAACCGGCAAAGATACAGATAAACTTCTCATCTATTATAAGAATGAATTCGGACTTTTTCATAAAATCAGTGGCATTCTGGCATGCTTCAACATCAATATAATATCGGCAAAATCTTATAATCTAAAAAACGGAATGATTTTAGATATCTTTGACGTGCATCTACCCAATAACTATTCCGTTAATGCGTTGGATATTGAAAATATGTTAAGAGATGTAGAGAGCGGCAAAGAAGACTTAAATAAATGCGTATTGGCAAAAAAAAGCACCTTCTTGAGTAGAACCGAAAGAGCTAAGCTTGAAATTTCCCTAAGCCAAATCAACGTGATTGTTGACAATGATTTATCAGATATGTATACAGTAATAAGGGTATATGCACCTGACAGGATAGGTCTTGTATATGATATAACAAAAGTGTTTTTTAAATTTAAGTTGCATATAGGTGTGTTCATTTTGGACACAAAGGGCGCTATTGCAGTGGATACGTTTTATGTTGTTGACGACAAGTACAAAAAGATATACCTGGACAAGCTGGTTAATCTTATAAAAAGCAGTCTTTACGAGGTTTTAAGTTTTGAAGGATGAAGTTATCAACCTAAAAGATATAGACAGTATAATACCTGTCGGTCAGAAGATTATGGTCTACATAAAAAACGGCAATTTCCAAGGGACATACTCAAGCTATATATACGATATAGACAAATATATTCATATATTAATACCCACCAACGAAAACGGTCTTAAAGCCGTAATGAGAAAAAAAGACGAAATAGACATAAGTTTTGTAGCCAAAAACGGTGATAGATTAGGTTTTCAATCAATAGTTGTCGGCAGCACAAAAGAAGGCTCTAATATCATATATCAGATACAAAAACCTAAAACCATAAAAAAAACGGAGCTAAGAAATAATTTCAGGGTTCAGGTTTTAATAGATGCGGAATTTTACTATTTCAAAGATGGCAAGATTAAAAAAGGCACAGGAACTATCATAGATATTAGTGCAGGCGGAGCAAGATTATCCTGCGAAGAAGAATTAACAGTAAGGGATAAAATTTCATTAAAATTTGCTTTGGGAGAGTACTTAGAAAATATTGACGCCGAAGTCGTAAGAATTGCTCTAACAGGCGAAGACAACATAAGACATTATGGTTTAAGATTTATTAATGTTAGCAAAGACAAAGAAGACAAGATAATAAAATTTTGCATCAGCAAGCAGTTGGAAACCTTAAGAAAAATGAGAGGTATATAGTGAGAAAAGAACCCATAAATGTAAAGAATGCAGAAAAAATTATACCTATCGGCCAAAAGATAGATATATTTGTTAGAGACGGTGATTTTGAAGGCATATACTCCAGCTACATATACGATATGGATGAGAAATACATATACATTCTTCTTCCAACAAATAAAAACGGCTTAAACGCATATATAAGAAGAGGAGAAGTGTTTGATATAAGTTTTATAGATAGTAAAGAAAGAAGGGTTGGTTTCTCAACAAAGCTTGTAGATGTCATCAAGGAAGAAGATGATAAAACCATATACAAAGTAGAAAAACCAAAAGAGGTCTTTTATAGGATAGAGCTTAGGGAAAGTTTCAGGGTTGATATCTTAACAGAGTCCGAGATTATGTATTTTAAAAATGCTATTCCAAGAAAAAACAAGGCTACAATTATAGATATCAGCGCAGGCGGAGCAAAGCTGTCTGCAAACATAGAGCTTGCCACTAAATTAAATATAGGCGATAAGGTATTTCTATCCTTCGAGCTTGACGATAATATGAAACTTGAAAACATTGAAGCAAAAGTAGTAAGAAAAGCCATAGCAAAGGAAAACGGCCTTCATCATTACGGTTTGCAGTTTATAAACTTAGACAAAGATACAAAAGAGAAATTGATAAAATTTTGTATAAACAAACAGCTTGAGTTTGTAAGGAAAATGAGAGGGTTGTAAATTTGAAAGATTTGGAATCGTTAGCAAATGCCAAGATTGCCGTAATCGGCGATTTGATATGCGATAAATATATATTTGGCGAAGTTGAGCGTATATCGCCTGAAGCGCCCGTTCCTGTCGTTAGGGTTGAAAAAGAAAAGTATTTCTTGGGTGGTGCATCAAATGTTGCATTAAATCTTAAAAGCATAGGGTGCAACGTTTATATGTTTGGCATTGTCGGAAACGACAGGTGCGGAAAAAGATTGTTGAATATGCTTAAAAAGGAAAATATAGATATTGATAATATAACAGTCCTTGACGATAGGCCTACAACATCAAAAACGAGAGTCATAGCCCATTCTCAACAGATAGTTAGGTTTGATAAAGAAAAGATTTTGCAAATAGATAAAAAGTATACAAATGAAATAATATCAAAAATAAAGAGCGTGTCTATTGATGCTGTTATCGTTTCAGACTACGGCAAAGGCGTTGTAACAAAATACCTTATAGAACAACTGACAAAGATGGATAATCTATTCGTCAGCGTTGACCCTAAGGTCAATAACGCCGATATGTACAAAGGAGTAGATATCATAACACCAAACACAAAAGAAGCAAAACAGATGAGTTCTATCGAGATAAACGCATTTAAAAACGGTCTTGAGCTTGCGGCAAAAAAGATTATCAACACATCCCAAACAAAATACCTGCTCATTACACAAGGCAGTAAAGGCATGACGCTTTTTGATAAAAATGGTGCTGTATACAAACAACAGTCCAAAGCAAGGGACGTATACGATGTAACGGGAGCCGGCGATACCGTAATAGCCATTTTAACCGCAGCTATTGCGGCAGGGTTTAATATAAAAAACGCCGTAAAGATATCTAATGCGGCAGCTGGCGTGGTTGTCGGCAAAGTCGGAACCGCAACGGCAACCATTGATGAAATAAGGAATAACTTATGAAGATAGCCATATTAATTCCTGCGAGATATCAATCCAGCAGATTTGAAGGAAAACCGCTTGCCGATATATTGGGCAAAACAATGATTCAAAGGGTTTATGAAGGCGTTAAGCACTCCAAATATGCATCTTTTGTAGGCATACTAACCGATGATGAGCGAATTTTTGAAAACGCCAAATCGTTCAACGCCGATGTTTTTATGGTCAAGGGCAACTTTGAAAGTGGAACCGATAGGATTGCCTACTTTAGTAAGGATAAAGAGTTTGATTACATTGTTAATATGCAGGGCGACGAACCCTTAATCGACCACCAAACAATAGATAAATTGATAGAATGCGCCATAGAAACAAAAGAGGATATGGCTACATTGGCATCTTTTTGTGATGATGAGCTAATAGACAATCCAAATACCGTAAAGGTTGTCTTGGATAGAAACGGATATGCTCTCTACTTTTCACGCTCAAGGATTCCGTTTAACAGAAACCCTTATAGCAAATATCTGAAGCATATAGGCATCTACATATACTCAAAAAAAACTTTAATGCACTTATATAAAAAAGAAAAGGGCGTGCTTGAAAAAGCCGAAAGCCTTGAGCAGTTAAGAGCTCTCGAAAACGGCATAAGGATAAAGGTGTGTATGACCGACAAAAAACTAATTGGCGTAGATACTAAAGAAGACTTGGAAAAGGTTAAAAGGGTTTTAAAAAAGAATGAGAAAGAATAACGTTTTAATAGGAGTAACAGCCAGCATAGCCATATACAAAGCCCTTGAAGTAATTAGCCTTTTAAAAAAAAAGGGCTGCTCTATCAGGGTGGCTATGACCAAAGAAGCAACCAGGTTCATATCACCTGTCGTATTTCAGGCGTTGACAAACAGCAAGGTTTATGTCGACGTATTGGAAGAGTTTGACGATTTAAGCGACACCAACATAACACACATATCGCTTGCCAAATGGGCAGACGTATTTGCTATCGTGCCGGCAACTTCCAATATCATAGCAAAACTTGCAAACGGAATTAGCGACGATGCGGTTAGTTTGATAGGATTGGCAACAAAAGCAAAAAAACTTATAGCGCCGGCTATGAATTCCGATATGTATTTGAATCCTATAACGATAAGTAATATAAACAGGCTTAAAGAATACGGTTGTGAGTTTGTCGAACCGATAGAAGGCGATTTGGCGTGCAATACTAAAGGAGTAGGCCATATTGCCGACGTATGCGACATCGCTGATAAGATTGAATCTATGCTTTACGAAAAACCCTTATCGGGAAAGAATGTTATCGTTACAGCCGGTCCTACATCCGAAGCCATAGACCCGGTAAGATACATAACTAACAAATCAAGCGGTAAGATGGGATACGCCTTAGCCAAAATGGCATACAATCTAGGTGCCAATACGATTTTGATAAGCGGTCAAAGCTGTTTAAGAGCACCCTACGGCGTAGATTTTGTGAATGTTGAAAGCGCTGAAGAAATGCTTAATGCCCTAAAGGATAAGATTAAGAATCTTGACAAAGCAATTGTGGTTATGGCTTCTGCTATTGCCGATTTTAAACCTAAAAATTATCAAAATAAAAAAATCAAAAAAAGGGATATGACAAATAAAATGGTTATAGAGCTTACGGAAAATCCCGACTTAACCAAAGAGATAAATAGATTTGCAAAAGATAATAAGATAGAACTTTTCAGTATTGGATTTGCGGCAGAAACCAATGATTTGATACAAAACGCAACCGAAAAGATAAAGAAAAAAGGGCTGAATTTTATAGTTGCAAACGATGTTTCGCGAAGCGATATAGGATTTAGTTCCGATGAAAATGAAGTAAGCATAATTTATGCAAACGGCAAGATAGAAAAACTTGACAAAATGAAAAAGGATGTCGTTGCATATGAGATTTTAAGGAGGATAGAGACTTGATTAAAGATGTTTTAAGCATCAATAACATTAATAGTTTAATACTCGATGATAGAAAAACAGAGATTGAAGATAAAGAAAGAATAGTAAAAGATATTGTCTTGGACGTAAAAACAAATGGCGATAAAGCACTGTTTGAATACACCAAAAGATTTGACGGATTTGATATAAACAAAAACAACATAAAGATAGGGCAACAAGAGTTTGATGAAGCCTTAAATTCCATTTCCGATAAAGCAAAAGAGATTATTGGTTACGCAAAGGAAAGGATAGAAAAATTCCACGAAGCAGCAAAACAAAAGTCTTTTTTTATCGAAGAAAACGGCATAATTTTAGGCAATAGGATTACACCGGTAAATAGCTGCGGTTTGTATGTCCCGGGTGGCAAAGCTGCTTATCCGTCAACTGCCTTAATGACAATTGTGCCGGCAGTTGTTGCAGGCGTTAACAATATCTATATAGCCACACCTACGCAAAATGGCAAAGCAAACCCGTATGTTTTATATGCCGCTTATATCTGTGGCGTTGAAAATATTTATAAAATAGGCGGAGCACAGGCTGTTAGTGCTTTTGCATATTCTACCGAAAGCGTGAAGAATGTTGATGTGATAGCAGGACCTGGCAATATATATGTAGCATTGGCAAAAAAACTTGTATTCGGAGATGTTGCGATAGATTCCATTGCAGGACCTTCTGAAATTATGATTGTAGCCGATGATAGCGCCGATATTGAGTTTGCGGCAAACGATTTGTTGAGCCAAGCCGAACACGACGAAATGGCTGGATGTTATTTTGTCGGATTAGACAAAAACTTAACTAAAGCTGTGATGGATAGGTTTTTTGAATTAGCAAAAACAACAAAAAGGAAAGATATAACGACCATTTCTTCAAAAAACGCAAAATTCTTTTATGCAGACAGTTTAGAAATTGCGGCAAAACTTGTAGATATGGTTGCACCTGAGCATCTTGAACTTCAATTAAACGACCCTTATATGTTTATGAATATGTTTAACAACGCAGGCGCTATTTTTATTGGAAACTATACGCCCGAACCCATAGGCGACTATATAGCAGGACCAAACCATACCCTACCCACAAACCATACGGCAAGATTTGCATCTCCATTATCTACGGATGTATTCATGAAAAAAAGTAGCATAATACACTATTCCAAAAACGCTTTCTTAAAGAGTGCCAAATATGCTTCAGAATTTGCCGAACTCGAAGGTCTATATGCCCATAAACATTCGATAGAGGTAAGATTTGATAAAGATAGATAAACCGACACTTAACGACGTTGAGAGTATACAATCCATAATAAACGAATTTGCCAAAAAAAAAGATATACTGCCAAGAAACATTGAAGATGTAGCAGAAAGGATAAGGGAATTTATTGTAGCAAAAGATAATGATACAGTTGTGGCTATTAGCAGTTTAAGACTTTACTATCCGTTTTTAGCAGAAATAAGAACCATTGCGGTCAAAAACGAATATCAAGGACAGGGTATAGCAAAAAGGTTGATAGAATACGAGATTGAAGAAGCCAAACGGTTAGCGGTGAAAAAGGTTTTCGCATTAACATTTCAACTTAAATTTTTCGAAAGCGTGGGTTTTAAACTGATAGACAAAAAACAACTACCTCAAAAAAAAATTTGGGAAGATTGTGTTAATTGTCCGTTTTTTCCTGATTGCAAGGAAGAAGCGGTTATTAAATACCTGGATTAGCCCAAAATTGTTCCTATCTTAAATCGCACAATTGCAAGGTAAAACCATACATAAAAGATACAAAACAGCACGCTAAATAACATTAAAATCAACGTATTTTGCCAAAACATAACGGCAGGCAGAACGCTCATGGAACACAAAAACCATAAAAAAGGTGATGTTGCCGAGTTTCTTGCCAATTTTTCGTCTCTTTTAATATCGTAAAAATGCGGGACAACTCTATCATATATAAGTTGATGCAAATGAAACGAATCTGGTTTTTGAGCACTCCTTTTTTTTAGCCTTCTCCTATACATAGAAAACAGCGTTTCAAAGACAGGATATATTACAAGCAGCATAGGAAACCAAGCCGATACATCAGGATGTCTATCTACGAGCAGTATAGATAACTCAGCTATGGAAAATCCTATAAAATATGCGCCTCCGTCTCCCAAGAATATCTTACCAAAAGGATAGTTTAAAAGAAAGAATCCTGCTACTGAACCTGAAAGTATCAACGATATATACAACACAAGATTATCGTGAACCTTGTGGCTTACATAGGCAATACCAAGCAAAATGAGCATTGTTACTATAGCAGCCAATCCATTATACCCATCAACAATATTGATAGAATTTGCCACACCGCTTACGGCAATTAATGTAAATAAATATGCCAATATTTCAATAGATAAAAAATTATCCACAAAAGGCACATCCACTCTATGAAGCGTTGCACCCAAAAGCCACATACCTAAAACGGCAGAAAGTATTGTAGATATAAGCCTTACCTCGGGTGATACTCTTTTTGTTAAATCTTCAATAAATCCCGATAAAAAAGCTGGAATAGATGCCAATAAAAAAAATATTATATCCTTATCTTTTTGGATATCAAAAAGTGCTAAATATATCAAAAAAGAAGATAAAAATATGCCCAATCCGCCGATTCTTGGCGTTAATCTGTCGTGAAATTTTTGTGGACCAATATTAGAGTCAGCCGCAATATTCTGAACTCTTTTATTAGTAATAAAAAATCTTACTATTGAAAAGCAAAACAAAAACGATAATAAAAAAGCAAAGATTGTTAATTTTACAAGCAAACTATCTCCTTAACTACAGCCTATCATCTACATACTCTTTATTAAAAAAGCCTTTTACATCGTATATAACCTGATTTGTATAACGTTTGTCTATTTTGCGTTTTATTTCATCAAACTCCTTATGGCCAACAGCAAGAACAATTGCATTATAATCATTTAGATTTTCATCTATGTTGTTTATCAAATCCAAACCGTATTCTTTTTTCAGCTCATCTTTATCGGCTATCGGGTCAAATATATCTACGTTGCATCCAAATTCTTCAAGCTCTTTCACTATATCCACAACCTTTGTATTTCTAACATCAGGGCAGTTTTCTTTAAAAGTTACGCCCAATATCAAAATCCTACTGCCTTTTACAGTATGGTCTTTCTTAATTAAAAGTTTAACAACCTTGTCAGCTACAAATTTTCCCATATTGTCGTTCATCCTTCTTCCAGCAAGGATAATTTCTGGATGGTATCCGATGGCTTTCGCTTTATAGGTAAGATAGTATGGGTCTACACCTATACAGTGTCCACCTACAAGGCCAGGCTTAAAGGGCAAAAAGTTCCACTTAGTTCCTGCAGCTTCTAATACTTCAAGCGTATCTATACCCATTTTGTCGAAAATCAAAGCAAGTTCGTTTACGAATGCTATGTTTATATCTCTTTGCGTATTTTCTATAACCTTTGCTGCTTCTGCAACCTTTATGGATGATGCTTTGTGCGTTCCAGCGTCGATAATGGATGCGTAAAGATTATCGATAAAATCGGCTATCTCTTCGGTTGAACCGGATGTTACCTTTTTTATTGTATTGACCCTATGTTCTTTATCGCCAGGATTTATTCTTTCGGGCGAGTATCCCACAAAGAAGTCTCTATTAAAAGCCAATCCACTATTTTTTTCAAGTTCGGGAACGCAAACTTCTTCTGTACAACCTGGATATACGGTTGATTCGTATATGACTATATCGTTTTTTTTCAAAACACTGCCCACTGTTTTGCTGGCTGAAATTAACGGCTGCAAATCCGGATTTTTATATTCATCAATTGGTGTAGGCACTGTAACTATATATATATTTGCTTTTTTTATATCTTCAATATTGCTTGTGTATTCTATGGAAACCGATGCTAATTCTTTACTGTCGACTTCAAGCGTTCTATCTATGCCATCTTTTAAATCCTGCACCCTTTCCTTCTTTACATCAAAACCTATAACGTCATATTTCTTTGCAAAGGCTACAGCCAAAGGCAATCCCACATATCCAAGTCCTATTATACATATTTTTACTTTTTTTAAGCTAAACATACCAACTCCCTTTATAAACATCTACCTTAATCAGATACATATTTTCTCAATAAAAAGCTTAAGCAAAAATTAGTCCAAAAAGTTGTTTAGTGCATCCATTGTTGTTTGTTTTAAGTTATCAAGATTGTCAAGACTGTTTGCTTCAAATCTCAAAACCAATGATGGCTGGGTATTGCTTGCTCTTACCAAACCCCATCCGTTTTGTGTTTCAAATCTTGCTCCGTCGATTGTGTTTATATTGATTATATTTAGTTTTTCTCTATTATTCTCCAAATATTTTATAAATCTATCCACGGTCGTTTTCTTTTTATCATCAGGACACTCTACCCTAATCTCGGGTGTGTTGAATGTTTTTGGCAACCTATTTTTCCATTCTACCAAATCTATCTTTTCCTTGGTCAATATCTCAAGCAATCTTATAGATGCGTATATGGCATCGTCATATCCAAAATATCTGTCGGCAAAGAATATATGTCCGCTCATTTCTCCTGCAAGCAGTGCTTTTTCTTCTTTCATTTTTGATTTTATTAGGGAATGCCCGGCTTTATACATTATAGCTTTACCGCCAGCCTTTTCTATACCATCAAAAAGCACTTTGGAACATTTTACTTCGCTTATGATTTTTGCGTTTTTATTGTTTTTTATTACATCTTGGGCAAATAACAATAAAAGCTCATCTCCATAGAGCATTTCTTCGTTTTTTAAAACCACACCTATCCTGTCGGCGTCGCCGTCGTATCCTATACCTACATCGTATTCTTCATTTTTTACCGTATCTATTAAAACCTTGAGATTTTCTTTGATTGTAGGGTCAGGGTGGTGATTTGGAAAATTACCGTCTGGCTCTATGAATAATCCCTTAACATCAAACCCCAATTCCTTTATTATCTCAAAACCAACAAATCCACCCGCTCCGTTTCCACCGTCTAATACTGCGGATGGTTTGTTTTTATAATCTTTTAAATATCCGAACTGTTCTAAAATATAGTTTTTGTAGTCTTTTAGAATATCGTATTCTTTTACGGTGCCGTATTTTGAGTTTTGGGTTTTGTATCGGTCTAAATTTTTCATGATTTCCTTTACTTGCTGAATTTGAGAGCCGTATAGCGTTTCTTTGTTTAGACTCAACTTAAACCCATTATATTCTTTCGGATTATGCGATGCTGTAATCATAATTCCACCGTCAAGGGAGAGTTTAAATAGAGAAAAATATTGAACAGGCGTAGGAACCAATTTAAGATTAACTACATCTACGCCTTCTTTATTTAAACCTTCGGATAAACCTAAAAAGGCTTCTTGAGAAGACAGCCTTGCATCATAGCCGACACTTACTATAAGATTGTCTTTTTTTGTTTTTTCCTTTAAATAAACTGCAAAAGCCTTTCCTAAATCAACACAAAATTCTTTATTTATGTCTTTATTCCATACGCCCCTTATATCGTATTCTCTAAATATAGAATCGTTGATTGTCATAAAAACACCCCTCTTGTTTTTTAAAGCATTATAGCGTTTGAAAATAAAAAAACAAGAAAGGTGCTAAGCTTTTAAATCGATAATGCTGCCAATCATTTCGTTTTGGGTTTTTAAGACGTTTACGTTGGCTTTTTCCTGATTGACGTTGTTGAGTTGGGCAACCGTCTCGGTTACCAAATCGACGTTATTATTTTTATTGTTTGATGGTGCATTTGTTTTTGTTACTATGCCTTCAACGCCTCCGCTTTTCGCTTCTTTGTTAATTACACCCTTTGCCTGATAGTTTTTCGTGTTGATATTGGCAACGTTGTTTGCAGCCACATCCTGTCTTAAAAACGCATTTTTTATTCCGCTTATAGAGGTATTAATATTCATAAAACCACCTCCCTACTAAATAGAATATTCTATGGCGCATAAAAGTCAAGAAAAACAGTTTAAATAGTAGAATTTTTTATTTAAAACAGGTATAAATACCACAAGACATTTTTACGGGGGAGTTATGGGTGAAAAAGAGATAAAATTAAAAGAGATTAACTTTGATACGCCAATAGACCTAATCATAAACAACAATAAAATACCGCTAAAGTTTCAACACTGCAATTTTGAAAACTATATACCGAACAAAGAGTATCCATCTCAACAAGAAGTAAAGGAAAGACTTATTACGTTTGTAAAATCTTTAGAAGAATACAATAAATCAAAGTGCTGTGAGACAATTGTAAAACGGCTATTTAAGAAAAATTCTAAACCCAAAAATATTTATATAGATGGTGGATTTGGCGTAGGCAAAACCCACCTTTTATCTTCAATAGGAAACGCATACAGCGGAAAGTCTATTTTTGTATCGTTTTCTGAATTGATGTATCTAATCGCCTACTTTAACCTTTTACCGCTTGTAGAAAAGATGTCGCAATTCGACGTTGTCTTGCTTGATGAGTTTGAACTTGACGATCCGGGTGATGCTATGATGGGCATAAACTTTATTAGAGAGATAAGCAATACCGATACTGTGGTTGTTACTACATCAAACACTACGCCTGTAGCCTTAGGTGGAAGAAAATTTGATTTGATGTTATTTAAAGAACGCATCGGTAAATTTGTCAACTACTTTAACACCTACGCCATAGACGGCAAAGATTATAGGGTAACGAAGGCTCCAAAAACAGAATACGATTCTTCCAAAAAAACACTTAAAGACCTGTTTAACGAATATGAGACCAAAAATAGAAAAAAACTTTATGTGAGTTTTGACGAACTGATAAATAAAATGAAAGAGATACATCCCGCAAGGTACGTAAACTTCAACGAAAACATAGACGCAATATTCATAGAAAATTTGAGAAAATTTACAGACGACGAACTGCTTGACGCTTTAAGGTTTACCTATTTAATAGATATTTTATACTATGGGTCGGTCGATATATTCATTAGCACAGACATTCAACTATGGGATATGTTTTCTGAAGATTTAAAGGACGGCAAATTTAAAAACAAAATTATGAGATGTTTATCGAGAATTTCAGAAAAGGGTGTATTTGTAAAAACACACGATATTGACAGTTAAGAATTTTAGTAATATAAACAACTAATTTGATTTTAAAGGAGGAAAAGATGGCAAGAAGAAGCGATATTATGTTAAAAGGAGCAGAGAGAGCTCCTCACAGGTCATTATTTAAAGCCGACGGTTATACGGATATAGAACTAAATAGACCGATAATAGCTATAGCAAATTCATATAACACAATAGTTCCCGGACATGTTCATCTTCAAAGCATAGTAGAAGCCGTAAAATACGGTATATACATGGCAGGCGGAACGCCTATTGAATTTAATGTAATTGGTGTTGACGACGGAATAGCAATGGGGCATTTGGGCATGCACTACTCTTTGCCATCAAGAGAACTTATTGCTGATTCGGTTGAAACGATGGTAAATGCACATCCCGTTGACGGGCTTGTGATACTGCCCGCTTGCGATAAGATTGTTCCCGGAATGATGATGGCTGCCGCAAGGGTTAATATCCCATCTATTATGATTTCAGGCGGTCCTATGCTTGCAGGTAGATTTAACGGAACAGATATAGACTTAGCTCAAGTATTTGAAGCCGTAGGTAAATACCTTAACGGTGATATTTCAGAAGACGAATTAAGGGCGGTTGAAGAAATTGGATGTCCATCTTGCGGCTCATGTTCTGGTATGTATTCTGCAAACTCGATAAATTGCATAAGCGAAGTATTGGGATTATCGCTTCCTGGAAACGGTACGATACCTGCTCCAATGGCAGCAAGAGTCAGGCTTGCCAAACTTGCCGGCATGAAGATAATGGAGCTTGTAGAAAAGGATATAAAACCGAGAGATATCTTAACCATAGATGCTTTTAAGAATGCCATATGCGCTGATATGGCTATGGGTTGTTCAACCAACACCGTTTTGCATCTTTTGGCTATAGCCCAAGAAGCCAAAGTAGACTTAAAGCTTGATATTTTCAATGAAATAAGTGATAAAGTGCCGGATTTATGCGCATTTTCACCGGTTGGACCATATCACCTTCAGGATTTGGACGAAGCAGGTGGTATGATGGCTCTTTTAAATAGAATTGACCCGCTTGGTGTATTAAATAGGGATTGCATCACAGTAACAGGCAACACAATTTACGAAAACTATAAAAATTCACGCGTATACAGGGATGAGGTTATAAGACCGCTCGACAAACCTTACTATCCTAAGGGTGGATTGAGTGTTTTAAGCGGAAATTTAGCGCCGCATGGTGCTATCTTGAAACAGTCGGGCGTCGATACGACGATGAATCACTTCGTAGGTAAAGCAAGGGTGTTTGATTCAGAAGAAGAAGCCTTAAAAGCAATTTTTGGTAAAGAGATTAAAAAAGGCGACGTTGTCGTAATAAGATACGAAGGGCCTGCAGGCGGACCTGGCATGAAAGAGATGTTGCAACCCACAAGTGCAATAGCCGGAATGGGTTTAGATAAGGATGTTGCTTTGATTACTGACGGTAGATTTTCTGGCGCAACAAGAGGATTGTCCATAGGCCACATATCTCCTGAAGCCGCAAGAGGCGGTTTGATAGGGCTAATAAAAGAAGGCGATGAAATTGAGATAGATGTCGATAAAAAGACCATAAATCTGCTTGTTGATGAAAAAGAGATAGAAGAAAGAAAGAAAAATTTCACTCCTAAGAAACCAAAAATAGATTACGGATGGCTTGCAAGATATGCTAAAATGGTAGGCCCTGCCCACAAGGGCGCAATACTGGAGTATTAACGGAGGAAGAAAAGTTGTGTAAATATAATCCAGCAGAAATAGAAGAAAAATGGCAAAAGGTTTGGGAAGAAAAAAAGGTTTTTCAAGCTGTTGATTTTGATAAAAAACCTAAGTTTTATCAACTTGAAATGTTCCCATATCCGTCTGGTAGAATACATATGGGACATGTCAGAAACTACTCCATTGGCGACGCTATAGCAAGATATAGATGGATGCAGGGCTATAACGTATTGCATCCAATAGGATTTGACGCATTCGGTATGCCTGCGGAAAATGCAGCCATTGCCCACAAAACACATCCTGCAAAATGGACATATGAAAATATAGATTACATGATTAAAGAATTAAAAAGGCTTGGCTTTTCATACGATTGGGATAGACTGATTGCAACATGTGATGCCGAATATTACAGGTGGGAACAGAAGATTTTTATAGAGATGTTTAAAAAGGGCATGGTATATAGAAAAAAAAGCAGTGTAAATTATTGCCCTACCTGTCAAACGGTTCTTGCAAACGAACAGGTTGAAGATGGCAAATGCTGGAGATGCGGCGACGATGTCGTTCAAAAAGAACTTGACGAATGGTTTTTTAAAATAACCGACTATGCCGACCAGTTGCTTGACGATATGAAACTTATAGAAAAGGGTTGGCCGGCAAAGGTTTTAACTCAGCAAACAAATTGGATAGGAAAGTCAAAAGGCGCCTTTGTTAAATTTAAGATAAAAGGAACAGACGAATATCTCGAGGTGTTTACCACAAGGCCTGATACGCTTTTTGGTGTAACATTTGCTTCTATTGCACCTAACCATCCTAAACTAATAGAGCTTGTTCCAAACGATTATAGGGATAGGGTGGAAAAATTCGTAGATGAATACAAAAAAACAGAAAGGGATTTTTCAAAGGAAAAAGAAGGCGTATTTACCGGCATATACTTGATAAATCCCGTAAACAATAAAGAAGTCCCGTTATATGCGGCAAACTTCGTCTTGCTTGAATATGGAACAGGTGTAGTAATGGCAGTACCTGCTCACGACGAAAGGGATTTTGAATTTGCTCAAAAATACGGACTGCCCAAACAACTTGTTATATACAAAGAAGGCATGCCCAATAATGCTGACGAACTAAAAGAGGCATATACCGAAGATGGCATACTTGTAAATTCCGCTCAATTTGACGGTATGAAAAACGAAGATGCCAAATGGAAGATAGTTGAGTGGTTGTCGTCAAAAGGATTGGCAAGGCAAACCTATCAATATAAGTTAAGAGATTGGAACGTATCAAGACAGAGATATTGGGGTGCACCAATTCCTGTTGTTTATTGTGAACATTGCGGAATAGTGCCTGAAAAGGAAGAGAATTTACCTATAAAGTTACCCGAAAACGTTGAAATAACGGGAGAAGGCGGCTCTCCTTTGGCAAAAGTAAAAGAATTTGTCGAAACGACCTGTCCAATATGCGGCAGAAAAGCAAAAAGAGAGACGGACACATTTGATACCTTTGTAGAATCTTCATGGTATTTTTTAAGGTATTGTTCGCCCAAATACGATAAGGACATATTTGAAAAGGATAGGGCGAACTATTGGATGGACGTTGAGCAGTATGTGGGCGGCATCGAACATGCCGTTATGCATCTTCTTTATTCAAGATACTTTACAAAGGTTTTAAGGGATTTGGGTTATGTGGATTCCAGCGAGCCGTTTAAAAGACTCTTGACTCAAGGAATGGTCATAAAAGACGGCGCAAAAATGAGCAAATCTAAAGGCAACGTTGTTGACCCGGATGATATTATAAAAAATTACGGCGCCGATACGGCAAGATTGTTTATACTGTTTGCGGCACCGCCGGAGAAAGACCTTGAGTGGTCGGATGATGGCGTAGAAGGCGCATATAGATTTTTAAACAGGCTTTGGAGATTGGTTTTAGCTCACAAAGACTTAAAAGCAAAAAAAATTGAAGCAGATACAGATAGACTAAAAGAACTGTCTTATATGATTAACAATACAATAAAAAGGGTGAGCGAGGATTTTGAACACTACCACTTCAATACAGCTATAGCGGCATGTATGGAGCTGGTCAATTTTATGCAAACGTTCAACCCTAAAGACGATAAGGAAAAGGCGCTTTTTGCATACGGACTTGAGAAACTCTTGATTTTGTTAAGCCCGATAGTTCCGCATATCACCGAAGAGCTGTGGGCAATTATCGGACACAACAATTTGATAGAAAAGGAAGTTTGGCCTACATACGAAAAAGATGCTTTGGTTAAAGATAAAGTTACTATAGCAGCAACCGTAAACGGAAAGTTAAGAGACACGGTAGAAGTAGAGACAGACGCCGAACAAGACACAGTTTTGGATATAGCCCTAAAGAGCCCTAAGGTTCAAAAACATATTGAAGGCAAAGAGATAAAAAAGGTTATATTTGTGAAAAACAAATTGATAAATATAGTGGTAAAGTAGCATGAAAATAGTTAGATTTTCAATTTTAGCAGTTGTGTTTGTGTTATTGAATTCATGCGTTTATCATTTTGCAGGTAAGTATGCGAGTCTACCAGGCGGCATAAGAACAGTTTATATAGATAGCATAGAAAACTTGACATACGAACCGAACCTACATGTAAAACTTAAAAAATACCTTTTAGATGAACTCAACCTTGATACGAGAGTTAAGCTCACAAACAAAAACGATGCGCAGGGTCTCATTGAAGTAAAAATAACAAAATACAATATATCTCCATCAGCATTTGACAAAAGCGGTTTTGCGTCTATGTACAGATGCTTTGTTGTCGCCACCGTATCTTTAAAGAACTCAAAAGGGTATGTAATTAAAAACAAAAGTGTAAGTTCTTACAAAGATTACAGTTCCAACGACTTAATATCCGCAACCGAGATAGCAAGGAACAGTGTTTCAAACTACGTTTTAAAGGATTTGGCTTCAAAGATAAAGGATGAACTGTTTGTAGGTTTTTAACAATACAGGTTTGCAATGTTTATATCAAAGCCCATTTTGATTTTTATAGGCTTTATGTACATTGCAGGCCTTTTTTTTCATCTGGGATATAAACCTTTTAATAGCAAAGAATCAAAATATGCCATAGCTTCAATAGAGAGTTCGTACAATTCAAACTATTTAAATCCATCGGTAATAGGAAAACCTTTCATAGAGCACCCGCCTTTATATATAATATTGGAGTCTCTCATATTTCATCTAACAAAACCGTCTGAATTCTCAGCAAGATTGATAAGTGTATTCTCTTTTTTAGCTATAGGATGGCTTATACAAGTTTCTATATTGGATATTGTTGGTTTTGAAGCCTCACTCTTTGCCGCCGTTGGTTTTTTGGTATCGTTTGGTATATACTATTCGATATCGGCAACACCCTACGCGCTCTTTTCGTTTTTTATCTTTTTGTCTATGATAAGTGTGTTTTTATTCGAAAAAAGTGGGGTTTTGGTAGGATGTATATTAACCTTCTTGGCATTTTCAACATACGGTTTTTCTTCCTTTGTATTTTTCTATCTATTTTTACTTGTATACGGATATTTAGATAGCAAAGCGAGACAATATATACTCTCAAAAGAACACCTGCTTGGCATAATAATTTCACTCTTTGCAATGGTTTTGTATTTTCTTTTGATATCTAAAGGCAATATTCACAAAATAAACTATATTTTGGGTTTTTTTATTATTATACCTTTCAAAAATCTTCTATCTTCAATGTCTATTTCTAATGTTTTAACACATTCCATAACCTCTCTGCTTAAAGCTTTTTACTATTCTTTACCGTTTTCTTTCATATTTTTCACCCTATTTAAAAAAGAATTTAGAAGCGAATTTATATTCTTAATTAAAGATAATAAAAGAATAAAAAGGTTAATCGTATTTTTGACTTCCGCTTTTTCGCCAAATTTCTTTCTTTTTTCTTTTCTGCCCAATACCGAATTTGACACGTATGTATGGCTTGTAGCTTTTATGGCAATGTTTGCAGGTGTTTTGTTTTATGAAGTAGAGTATATGGAAACTTTGTTTGATTTCAAAAAAATTGCATATATCGCTTTTTTTGCGTTTTTTATTTTATCACTATTTTGCTTTATATTTGATTTGGAATTCATAAACTCTAAAGACTACCTTATCTTGGGCGCTATTCTTATCGTTTCAGTTATATTTTTTCCTATTGTTAAACGCATTCAAGATAATCTCAGCGCTATGTTTGTATTGCTTGTGCTTTTGTCTATACTATGCAAATTCCTTTACTCTTCATCTTATGTTGCCTACATTAAAAATTATCAAAGGGATTATGAGAAATATGCCAACGGCATAGCCAGAATTGTTTTGAAAAATAAACCCGAATATGTTATGAGTGATGGTGGAAATTTAAAGCTCTTTTTTTATTTGGAAAGAAAATTAAAGATGCCTATTTACTCTTTTAAAAACAACAGATACGGTATAGTCATAACAAAAAACAGACAACGGGTTGCAATACTAAAAGGAGCTATTGATACGCCAAACGGCGTTTATTATATAGGAATAAAAAACGGAGGTGTTTAAATGGGTGAATTAAACGAAAAAGTCATATCTAAGGCAATAGTTGAAAGATACATGAATAAACTCATGGATTATCTTGAAAACGACGTAAGTATAGTAGGCGGTGGTCCGGCTGGACTTGTCTGTGCTTATTATCTTGCAAAAAAAGGCGTTAAGGTTGCCGTTTTCGATAAAAGACTAACCATCGGTGGCGGTATGTGGGGCGGAGCTATGTTTTTTAATGAAATAGTAGTTCAAGATATTGGTAAAGCCATTCTTGATGAATTTGATGTAAATTACGAACAATACACAGACGGTTATTATACTGCAGATGCTGTAGAGACTACAACAACGCTTATATCCAAGGCAGTAAAAGCCGGCGCTAAAGTCTTTAATGCCGTAGAAGTGGAAGATGTTCTCTTTAAAAAGATTGGCGGTGAATATAGGGTGAACGGCCTTGTTGTTGGGTGGACAACAATGTATATGGCTCATCTTTTAGTTGACCCGCTTGTAATAACCAGCAAATATGTCGTTGACGCAACAGGACATGATGCCGATGTAGCAAGTGTTTTAACAAAGAAAGGCGGGGTAAAATTAAATACGGAATTTGGTGATGTTGTTGGAGAAAAACCTATGTGGGCAGAGGTTGGAGAGCAATCCACAATTGAGCAAACAAAAGAGGTATATCCCGGCCTTGTAGTCGCCGGCATGGCAGCAGTCGCTGTTAGCAGATCTCATAGAATGGGACCGGTTTTTGGCGGAATGCTTAATTCGGGTAAAAAGGCAGCAGAACTTATACTTGAAAAACTAAAATAATAAGGGAGATAAATATGGCTGAAGATAAAAAGTTTATAGACCCATTTTTTGAGCAAGACTTAGAAAAAGGTATTCAACCCATATCTTATGACGA
>Ga0256842_1000404_pt1 | contig 37898 bp, 29 predicted proteins | sample 4559240metaG_FD_185973 | JGI IMG/M metagenome (GOLD analysis project Ga0256842, IMG submission 185973) | Hydrothermal vent microbial communities from Guaymas Basin, Mexico - 4559-240 | ecosystem: Environmental > Aquatic > Marine > Hydrothermal vents | place: Mexico: Guaymas Basin | collected...
TTTCATTTACTGGAACTGTTTTATCATTAATTGCTTTTATTTCTGGTTTTGTTGTATCTTCTACTGTTACTGTTCTTATTACTTCTACAGTATTTCCATCTGTATCTGTTACTTTATATGTCACAGTATAATCTCCAACTACATTTTCATCTACTGTTCCCGTTATTACTATTTTATTTGTTATATCTCCATCTTCGTTATCTGTTGCTGTTACTCCGTCTGATTCATTAAATGAACTTCCTTTTTCTATTGTTGTATCTGCTATTCCTTCTATTACTGGTGGATACTTTACAATATCTTTAGCAATTACTAAAACACCCACTATACTTTCAGGATGAATTGCTTCTGTATTTTCATCTTGTTTTACTAAGTCAACTGATTTAGTTGTAATGTTATTTTGTCTCATCCAAATTTGACTTTCATTGTCATAAGTTTGTGTTTGACTAAACACTTTTGGATCTACATATTCTTTTTCATATGAATAAGTAAATGCTTCAGTTGATTCAAGATTGTTAATTTTACTTGCTTCAATATATGTTCCACCATTTAATTTATAACTTCCAGATTCAACTACAATATAAGAAACAAGCTCATGATAATGATGATTAGTATCTCTATGCTTTGACCATTCTTCTAAAAAGACATCAAAACTATTTTCTGTTATATTTTTTACTCTTATATGAGTATAATTACCGCCTGTATATGATGCAATTTCTGCAATCACAATAGGGTTAACAAATTTATTATTCAACTGAATTGTATGCCATTCAGGAACGTCTGCTCTTCCTTCACCACTATCATTATGATAATCAACAACTACAGTATCCATTTCTCCAATAATTTTATCATTATTGTCTTTTAACACTCCTGCTTCTGTAGCCAAGTAATTAATTTCTCCAAATTTTTTTCCACCAGCAACAGTTTCTGCAAATGTATTAAATGAATTGTTATTAATTATATAATTATCATTTTTTAAATTATTAACATTTTGACCATTAGTTAAGATATCATTTCTTAAATTCCCAACTTCACTTGGTACTAAAGTTCTCATTTGTGCAAGTAAAACTAGTTTATTATATGAATTTACCAATGTGTTTTCTTCATTAGTTGATTTGCCAATTTCAACATCATTAACAACTGGTACAACTTCTACTATTTCCATATCAGTTGCAGTACTAATTGAAGCCGTTATTGTATTATCTCCTGTATTATCAGGAATAAAATCAAATGAATATGTTCCATCATTATTATCTGATTCATTAATTTCTTTTAAATCATCTTTTAATACAATATTAAGTCCTGAAATCAAATCATCATATTGATCTTTTACTGTTACTGTTCCTATTACATTATTGCCTTCAATAACTTTATTTGAACTAACGTTTAAATCAATTGCATATATAGCATTCGCTTTTTGAACTGAAATATTCTCAAAATTAGTTACATCACTTGAATTTACAGTAGCTGTAACTTTATTTATTTTTCCATATGTTGGTGATACTTTAACAGAATAAACTCCATTTCCAACATAGCTAACTGTCTCTGTAATTAAAGCAGCATCATCAAAGAAACTTACATCATAATTCTCATCATCAATAATTTCATTATATTGATCTCGAATAGTAACATAAGCAAATGTTGTTTCTCCATCTTTAACAGTATTATTTTCTACTGTTAATTTTGTATATTCATTTGAATAAACTGATTCAGCTTTTAATACATTCCTAAAATACACAGGCGAATCAAATGTTACATTTTTATAATTTTCAGACCAAATCCAATTAACATTATTTAATAAAGTGCTAATTGAAGATTTATTCCAATACCTATCAATATCTTCATCTGGAATAATTGTTGCATTTTTCCAATTTTCATTATTAGATTTATAATCTATATCATACCAATTATAAGTATTTCCATTATTTTCATATACTGATGGTAAATATAATGTCCCATCTGAAGATTCATTAGCTTCATAATATCTAAACCAACTGTTATCAGTTTTTAATAACTCACCATTTGCAGTTCTATATACTGCACTAAATCCTGATATAGTTGCATTTCCTTCATTTCTATCATAACCTTTTACAGCAATTACAACTTCATCTTTATTTAATGAATCAACATAATAACCATCAACTATATTCCATTCATGCGAATCACTTCCGACCTTTACGCCATTGAAGTAAACAGTATAACCATCATCAACAGTAATATATAAATTTGGCTCTAAAATTGTAACAGGATCAGAACTTACTTTATCACCCGGTAATAAATCATTACCCATAAGAGGTGTCACTTCAAATGTAATATCTTTATTTACCCATTCTTCTTTTACAACTAAAGTATTACCATTTTCATCAGCAATTTCCATATCATCTAAGAACCATTTAAGTTCTACATTTCCATCATTATTACTCATGTCATATGAACCAGTTAAAGTTTTTCCAACTTTTAATTCTCCAGTTATATTTACATTATCTACTGTTAAGAATTCAGCTTTAGTTCCTTGAGCCATACCATAAATTGCATTATCTATACTTAAATTTACAGTGTTCTTAATTGTAAAATCATTATTTAATGAAGATATTTTTTTACCATATCCAATATACATTACATCATTTACCACTGCCATACCATAAATATTTTCAATGTCTAATGTAGCAACTACACTTGCATCATAATCATAAAAATTATTAAAATCTATTTTTATTATTTTTTTATCTTTTGATGCAAAATAAAGATTCCCATTAAAAGCAACAATATCACCTTCAGATTGATAACCTGTTTCTTTTACTAAAGTAGTTGTAGTTCCATCATATGCATAAACATTACCATTTTCTACATAATAAAATTTTCCATTATTATATTCAAGTGAATTTATATTTGAATCTCCTAATTCCGCTATTATTGAACCTTCAGAATCTAAATTAAATAATTTATGATTTCTAACACCATAAAGTTCATTATCTTTATTTGCAATATCAAAATATAAATTATTTTTATCTTCTACTTTATATAAATAATCATATTCTGGATAATATTTATATATTTTTTTATCCTGATCTTGAATATAAAAGAAATCTGTATCTCCTTCATCAATCAAAATATGTTCTTGAGTACTTCCTGCTCCATTCTCTGCAAATACTGGAATACTCATTATTAATAATGCTATTATTATAACTATTGCAAATACTTTTTTAGTTCTTATCATATAACCTCCTAAATATGCTTTTCTATGTAAAATTTCTACAAAAAAAGCAACCATTTATGCCGGTTGCACTAGTTACTCCTTATACACAAAGTGCCCATCTATAATGTATAATTCGACGTATCATATATTCTTAATTTTTATATAATTTTAATTAATACTTACTCCTCATTATATCCTATTAAGATGTTTTTTACAATCGTTTTCTACAATTAATACTTACAAATACACGCTTGGTTTGTTAATAATTTGCCTTAAAATATTTTTAATATTAAAAAGAGGCCTAAAAGACCTCTCATAAATATTAATTATTTTTTTTCATATTACGTGTTCTTACATCAAATACTACAGCAGCTACTAATACAAGTCCTCTTATCATATATTGATATGAAACACCAACATTCATTAAATCCATTCCTTTTGTTAAAGATGCCATAACAAGCGCACCAATAAGTGATCCCGTTACTTTTCCAACACCGCCGCCAGCTGAAACACCACCAACATAAGCTCCTGCGATTGCATCTAACTCAAAAAGATTTCCTGCTGTTGGAGCAGCAGATTGTAGCCTTGCTGTAAATAAGATGCCTGATAATGCCGCAAGCATTGTCATTGAACCAAATACAACAAATGTAATGTAATTAACACTAATACCACTTAATTCAGCAGCCTCGGGATTTCCACCAACTGCATATATATGCCGTCCTAAAATTGTATTTGTTGTAATAAAATGATAAACCGCTACTACAATACCTACAATTACCATAGTCCACGACAACCCTTTATATACAGATATTTTAAATACAAAATACATTACAACGACTGATACTAACACCATACCAAAATTAAATACAAAATTAGAAGGTACATCAAGTCCATACTCCTGTTTCTTTTTTCTATTTTTAATCTGTGTATATATATATCCAATTACTCCAACTACACCAATAAGAAAAGTTAATACATGAAACCCTTCAATATGCATGATATCTGGTATAAAACCATTTCCTATAGCATTAAAAACCTCATTTCCAGTAAATATAGTTTCGCTATGTGATACATTAATAAGTGCTCCTCTAAAAAATAACATTCCTGCTAAAGTTACTACAAAAGCTGGCACTCCAAGTTTAGCGACTACATAACCATTTAACATACCTAATGCAATACCTATCAGCATTACCAAAGGAATAATTACATATATCGGAAGTCCAACTTTAGATGATAATATTGCGGCAACTGCTCCTAAAAATCCAGCTACTGACCCAACAGACAGATCGATATGTCTAATTACAATTACTAATGTCATTCCAACTGCTAATACTGCAATATATCCTGTCATATCCATAAGATCCGATAGCACTCTTGGTGATAAAAATAATCCTCTTGATAAAATGCTAAATATTAGCATAATCCCACCTAAAGCAATATACATCCCATAATCACGAATATGACTCTTAAACATCGTTGTCAATTCATTTAATTTGCTATTCATAATTCCTCCTATAATGTCGCCATTTTCATAATTTTTTCTTGAGTTGCTTCATTTGCATCTAAAACGCCTGTCATTTTACCTTCAGCCATAACATATATTCTATCACTCATGCCAAGTACTTCAGGCAATTCTGAAGAAATCATTATTACACTTAATCCTGATTCAACTAATTTATTCATAATAGTATAAATTTCATATTTGGCACCAACATCAATTCCTCTAGTTGGTTCATCAAGAATCAAAATTTGCGGTTCTACAAATAGCCATTTCGCAATAGCAACTTTCTGTTGATTACCACCACTTAAATTATTAACTTCTTGTTCGATAGATGGAGTTTTAATACTAAGTGATTTAACAAATTCATTAACAACTTTAATTTCTTCATTTTTATTTACAACTAATTTTTCTGCAATAGACTTTAGATTACTAATTGTAATATTCTGTTTAATATCATCAATTAAAATTAATCCATTACCTTTTCTATCTTCTGATACATATGCTAAACCTTTAGCAATTGCATCTTTGGTTGTAGGAATCTTAACCAATTCATTATTAATATATATCTCACCTGTGATATCATAATTTTTGTAATTCCCAAAAATACTATGTGCAAATTCAGTACGACCAGCCCCCATAATACCCGCAATACCAACTATTTCACCTTTATGAATTTTAAAATCTACATTCTTCACTACATTTCTTGCAAGTTTCCTATCATATGAAGTTAAATTTTTAACCTCTAATTTAATTTCATCTGATTTTTCAACTTCAATTTTAGGGAAAATATCATCAATTTCACGTCCAACCATATATTTAATGATGTCTTTTTCTATTATTTCTTCTTTTTCCTTATAAAGAGAACATATAGTTTGACCATCTCTTAAAACAGTTACTGTATCTGCAATAGCTGTTACTTCTTTCAATTTATGAGAAATCATTATACATGTTACACCTAAATTTTTCAATTCCATAATAAGCTCTAATAAATTTTCACTATCATCTTCATTAAGAGCTGAAGTTGGCTCATCTAAAATTAATAAACTAACATCTTTACTTAAAGCTTTTGCAATTTCTACTAATTGCTGCTTTCCAACACCTAAATCTTTAATCTTAACATCAGGATTTACATCTAATTTTACTTTTTCTAACATTTTTTTTGCTTGATTTCGAGTTTCATTCCAATTAATTATTTTATTCTTATGTATTTCATGTCCTAAATAAATATTTTCATATACAGACATATATGGTATTAATGCTAGCTCTTGATAAATAATTGATATTCCTTGATTCTCACTATCATTAATACGAGCAAATCGCATTACTTCATCATTAAATACTATATCGCCCTCATAATTCCCGTAGGAATATACCCCTCCAAGCACTTTCATCAAAGTAGATTTTCCAGCACCATTTTCACCAACCAAACAATGAATTTCTCCACGTTTAACTGTGAAATTTACATTATCCAAAGCTTTCACACCTGGAAATTCTTTAGTTATATTTCTCATTTCTAAAATATTATCAGTCATAAATTCTCCCAACTCATCAGAATAGTTATAAAAATAGTGACAGATTTCTCCGTCACTATCTGTGCTATTAAGTAATTTACTTCAATCCAGTAAATTCGCTAGCATCATAATATCCAGAATCAATAATTGTTTCTTTAACATTATCTTGTGTAACAGTAATTACTGCAATATCTTTTGCAGGTACATTAATTTTACCATTGTCATATGATCCATTAGTTTCTACAGCATTTCCATCTAATACATCTATAGCAATTCCTAATGCGCCTTTAACTAAATCACGTACATCTTTTAATACAGTCATATTTTGTTTTCCATCGATTACATATTGAATAGATGGTTTTTCAGCATCTTGACCAGTAATATATATTTCTAAACCTGGCTCTTTTGAATATTGATCATAAAGAGTTCTAGCAGTTCCATCATTTGGTGCTAATATAAATGTTTTACCTGATGGTGGAGCAGCAGTAATGTGAGATTCAGCTTTAGCTTTAGCAACTTCCGGTTTCCAATCAGTTGTAATTTGTCCAATTATCTCAGACATTTGAGTTCTATCTAATACAGCAACATCTTTGTATTCAACAGCTTTTGATGAATTTTTTACAACGAAAGTTCCATCAGCAATTTTTGGTTGTAATACATTCCAAGCACCTTCAAAGAATAAGAATGCATTGTTGTCAGTTGCAGCTCCTGCATATAAATATAAATTTTGTTTAGTTTCGCCTTTTAAGCTATCTACTAAATATTGTGCTTGAGCTTCTCCTACAGAAACTGAGTTAAATGTTGCATAATAATCTACAGCATCTGTATCTGTAACTAATCTATCGTAAGAAATAACTGTTACGCCTTCTGCTTTTGCAGCTTCAACAGCAGCTCCAGCAGCTTTACCATCTTGAGGTGTAATAATTAAGACCTTAATTCCTTTTGATAATAATGTTTCAACATTTTGTTTTTCTTTTGCTGGATCTCCTTGGCTAAATAAAATTTCAGCACTATAATCTGAACTCTCTAATAATGCATTAAATCTTGCTTCATCTTGTACCCAACGTGGTTCTTCTTTAGTAGGTAAAACTATACCAATATCTGTAGTAGCTTTTGCAGAACAACCAACAAACGCACTTGAGATCATTGCAAGCGCAAGTATTAAAATAAGTAACTTTTTCAAATAAATCATCCCCTTATATAATTTTATATGATAGAAAGCGTTTTCCTATCTCGTTACCAAAATAATATCACTCTATAATATAAATTATTTGTTACAATTCTTGATATTATTGTTTTATTATATTAATTTGATTGAAAAATAAATTACTTTTAATACTTATAGCATATATTTAACTTAAGAAGGATTATTTTGCAAAATAACTTATAAATAAAAAAACAGCCTTACACTTTTAATAATGCACAACTGTTTATAATTTTTAATATTTTTAAAAAGTTCTATTCAATTCTTTATTTACAAAACCCTCTTCATCTAACAGTTTTAGAAAAACTTCGCATATCTTTGGCGAAAACTGCTTTCCACAATTATTCTTAATCTCCTGAATTGCATTTTCTTTTGAAAGTGATTTTCTATAAGGTCTATCAGTTGTCATTGCGTCATAAGCATCAGCGACTGAAATAATTTGAGTTTCAAGTGAAATCTCATCACCTTTTAAACCACTTGGATATCCTTTACCATCCCATCTTTCATGATGATGTTTTACACTAATTCTTATTTTGGCTAAACTATTAATAGACTGAAGCACTTTTGCTCCATTAGATGGATGCTCTTTAACAATTTCATACTCTTCATCTGTTAATTTGTCAGTTTTATTTAATAATTCATATGGAATAAAAGTTTTTCCAATATCATGAAGTAAGCCAGTCAAATATAAATCATTAACTTCTCTTGAAGACATTTTTAAATATTTACCAATTCTAGATGCAATATCAGCAACCCCTAAAGAATGACCTTTTGTATATTTATCATGAAATTCAAGCATATTTGTCATAGCCTCAACTATTTCTATTAATTTGTTTTCTTCAAACTCTTGATATACATTTGCTTCATAATAAGATTCAATAATTGAACTAATCGCTTCCATAACTTTTAAATCATTCTCATTATAAGATTCATTATTTTTAATATCTAATTCAAGAAATAATCCTCCAATTAATTTGTTTTTAAATTCTAATCTTAAATATAAAATTTCTTTTGAATTAGGTACTATTTTAACAAATTGATCCATTCTATTTTGATCTATTATTAATTTAATACTAGAATTTTCTATTTTATATATATTATTTTCCGGATAAATTTTGTTTACAATAGATTCTTCTAATTTAAAATCAATTAACCCTTTATAATCATATCCATCAACTTCAATTGGTTTTACAAAACCATTCTCAAAAATAAAAATCATTCCTGAATCAAATTTATAAATTATATCCTTTATAAGATTATAAATTTCTGATAAGAATTCTTTCTCAGAATATTTTTTAGTTATACTAAAATCAGATATCGATCCAATTATAAGCTCGTATTTTTTAATATTAAAATTTAATTCATTATTTAATGCATCAATATTTTGACTATATGCTTCTAATTGAGAATAAAGAGCTTCTATTTCATCTTTTTGTTCAGTCATTTCTTCGTAATCTTTTTTTATTTCATCAATTAAATTTTTTCTTTTAATAAATAATTTTTTTATAATTGTTCCAGTTATTCCACCGAATAGAATTGGAACAATATAAAATTTCAACTCAATAACAATTTTGTTATATGTAAAAAATTTCTGTGTTGCTGAAAAAACACTCAATATAATTGCTCCTATTAAAAAACCTTTTATTAATTCAATTACATCATTCTTATTACTATTACTAATCATTTTAAGACCTTTCTTGTTATGTTGTATAATTTTACAAACAAAATTCATTTGCAAAACTGTTATTTATCTTATATTATTGTATCATAAGATTATTAATTAGTGTATTTTTTTAATAGGTAGGTTATTAATGAATAAGACAGCATATAAATTATTATACAATTCAATAGAGCAACCTATAGTAATTATTCAAAACGAATCTCTACTAGATGCTAATAAATCAGCATTAAATCTATTTAAAGTAGATTCTTTTGATAATTTATCTAGCTCTAATAGTTTTAATTCAATTATTAATGAATTAAATTCAAACAATGTAAATAAAATCTTCAGAATTATTAGTAATAATTCAATGTTTGAAATTACAAAAGATATAATTGATGAAAACACTTACGCACTTAAATTTAATTCAACTTATGAATTAACAAAAAAAGAAAAAAAGATAATTTCACTATATAATCAAGAAATGTTTTCAGATTCAATAGATGGAATAGCTATCTTAAACCCTGATAGATCAATTATTACTGTAAACAATGCATTTTTAAGTATTTTTAATTATGAATATGACGAATTAATTGGAAAAGATATTAATAAAATAATAGTACCAGGTGAAAAAACAAATGAAATGATAAAAGTATTTAAACCATATGATTCTTATAATAAAAAACGCATTATTATAAGAACTAAAAGAATCACAAAAAATAACGAGCTAATTGATGTTGAAATAACAAGACATTCAATAATAATAAATAATGAAATTAATGGTTATTATCTTATATATAAGGACATTAGTGAAGAAATAAAACTAAAGCAACATTTACTTGAAAAAGAACAATTTTCAAATCAATTATTCAAAAATTCACTGCTTCCTATCGCAATACTTGATACTAATGAAAATGTTATTGATATTAATCCTCGATTTAGTGAAATCTTTAAATATACTAGGAACGAAGCAATTGGTGTAAATATTATTGATTTAGTAGTTCCTAAGGATTATTATAATGAATCAAATATTTTTAAAGATTCTATGCTTAATAAGAAAATAAAAACATGTAGAACTAAAAGAAAAGATAAATTAGGAAATTTAATCGATGTTGAAGCAAGTGGTAATCCTATAATTGTAAATAATAAAGTAATTGGATTGTTTGCAATGTATAGAGATATAAGCGAAGAATTAAAAGCAATTGAAGAACTTAAAAAACAACAAGCATATTTTAAAGAATTATTTTTTAAATCACCAGATGCAATTGCTCTATTAAATACTGAAAATAAAATCATAAATATTAACACAAAATTCGAAAAATATTTTAAATATTCAATCAGTGAAGTAGTTAATAAAGATATTGACACTTTAATTGTTTCTAAAAATTCAACAAAAACTGCAAGGTCATACACAGATTATATAGCAAATGAAAAAAACCATTTAAATATAGATGCTATAAGACAAACTAAATATGGAGAAAAGCTAAATGTTGAAATAAATGCATATCCCATAACTTTAAACAACAACCGTATTGGTATATATGCAATATATAAAGATATTTCAGATCGCTTAGAAAAAGAAAATGAAATTAAAAATTTAATTTATAAAGATAATTTAACAGGTGCATACAATAGAAGAAAATTTATGCATATTGTAGAATTAGAAATAGAACGATATAATCGCTACAATATTCCATTTTCAATTATTATTTTTGATATAGATAAATTTAAAAAGATAAATGATACATTTGGTCATTTGATTGGGGATGAAATTTTAAAACAAATAACAACTAATATTAGAAATAATATTCGAGAAAACGATTATTTAATTAGATGGGGCGGCGATGAATTTATTGTCTTACTACCACACACAAATTTAGATTATGCGAAAATTTTCATAAAAAAAATTGAAGATATTATTACAAACGCACAGTTTGTAAAAAATATTTCAGTATCCATAAGTTGTGGTGCAGCTGAATATAAAGAAAATTTAGATTCATTAATTTCCAAAGCAGACAGAAAAATGTATGCTGTAAAAAAAACAAAATAGTAATCACAAAAAATCGCATTGCAGTGCAGTGCGATTTTTTTATCTATTGAATAATATCATTTACTATTCCTTCAGAAACTTTAATTAAATCTTTCGGATTAATTATAATTTGAGTTCCTAAATGTCCAGCACTTAAAGTTACTTTATCTAAATCTAAAATACTTTCATGAAAATAAGTAATATACTTTTTTCTCATCCCTATTGGTGAACACCCGCCTTTAATATATCCGGTTTTAGGTAAAAGCTTATTAACTGGTAGCATCTCAATATTTTTTTCTCCAGTTAATTTTGAAGCTTTTTTTAAACTCAATTTTTCATTTCCTGGAATAACGCATACATATAATTCGCTACTTTTTCCTATAAGAACTAAAGTTTTAAATACCCTTTCAGGAAGTTCATTAACTTTATTCGCAACAGAAATTGCATCATTCATTCCATCAGAAGTTGAATATGTCATAATATTATATTCTATTTTTTCTTTATCTAAAATTCTCATTGCATTTGTTTTTTTTAATTTTGACATAACCTTCTCCCATTATTACTTACTATAATCAAAGAAACCTTTTTTAGTTTTTCTTCCAAGTAAATTTCCTCTAACCATTTTTCTGAGTAGTGGATGAGCTCTATATTTTGGATCTCCTGTTTCTTCATATAACACTTCCATAATTGCTAGATTAACATCATTTCCAATTAAATCAGCAAGAGCTAATGGACCTATTGGATGGTTTGCACCTAATTTCATAGCATTATCAATATCTTCTGCACTTGCAACACCATCTGCTAATATCCCAACAGCTTCATTTATCATTGGAATTAGAATTCTATTTACTACAAACCCTGGAGCTTCTTCAACAATAACAGGAGTTTTTCCAAGTTTAGCAGACATTTCCATTACTTTTTCTTTTGTTTCTTCAGAAGTAGCTATTCCTTTAATCACTTCAACTAATTTCATTACAGGTACTGGATTGAAAAAATGCATTCCAACTACCTTATCTGGCCTATTTGTAGCCGCAGCTATTTCGGTAATTGAAAGTGATGATGTATTTGTAGCAAGTATTGCATCTTCTTTACATACTTTATCAAGTTCTTCAAATATAATCTTTTTAATTTTCATATTTTCAACAGCAGCTTCAACTACTAAATCAACATCACTTAAAAGGTTCACATCTGTTCCAGCTGAAATATTTGAAAGAATTTCTTCTTTTTCATCTTCAGTTATTCTTCCTTTTTTTACACTTCTGTCAAGATTTTTAGTAATTGTGTTTAATCCTTTTTCAATATATTCATCTTTAAGATCTCTCATTATTACTTCATATCCAGATTGTGCAAATGCTTGAACTATTCCAGAGCCCATTGTACCAGCGCCTAACACACCAATTTTCATATTATCCTCCCTATTTATTTTCGAAATTCGGTTTTCTTTTTTCTAGAAAAGCTGTCATTCCTTCAACTTGATCATTAGTGGCAAAAGAAATTCCAAATAAAGCTTTTTCTATCTCATTTCCAGTTTCAAAATCAGTTTCTATGCCTCTGTTAATTGCAGTTTTTGAATATCTTACTGCTAATTGTGCATTTGAAGCAATTTTAGTTGCCATTTTCATAACTTCATCCATTAAATTATCAACTTCAGTAACATTATTTACAAGGCCAATTCTATATGCTTCATCAGCTTTTATCATATTTCCTGTAAATATTAATTCTTTCGCTTTTGCAGTTCCAACTAATCTCGAAAGTCTTTGTGTCCCAGCAAATCCAGGTGGTATACCTAAGCCTACTTCCGGTTGCCCAAATTTAGCTTTTTCAGATGCTATTCTAATATCACAACACATTGAAAGTTCGCATCCTCCTCCTAAAGCAAATCCATTAACAGCAGCTATTACAGGTTTTTCCATAAGCTCAATCTTTCTAAATATCTTTGAGCCAAGCTCTGCAAATAATCTCCCTTGCTCAGCATTCATATCTCTCATTTCAGAAATATCAGCTCCTGCAACAAAAGCTTTTCCAACACCTGTAATTATTAAAACATATATATTATTATCATTTTTTATTTCATCTATTGCAATATCAAATTCTTTTAATACCTCACTATTAAGCGCATTCAACGCTTTAGGTCTATTAAAACTAAGTACTGCTATATTATCTTTTTTTTCAATTAACAACCCTTCATATTCCATACTATGCCTCCTTTTAAAATAATTGTCTTATGCAATTACTTATTTCTTTGACATCCTTTAGGAACAACGCAAGTTCCAGTTGCACGACAAACAACTACAGGCTCATCAAGTACATCACATGCAGAATCAGAAATACCAGGTCTAGGTACTATTATTTTTCTAGCTTCAAATTTCATTTTTCTAGATGAATTTCCAACTTTAGTAATTTCTCCTACAGCTTCAATAAATTCGCCAGCATATACAGGTGCTAAAAATTCAACATTATCATAAGCAGCAAATAAACCCTCATCACCATCTTGTCTTATCAACAATTCTGTTGCAACATCACCAAATAAATTTAACATTTTAGCTCCGTCAACTAAATTCCCACCATAGTGTGCATCATGCATACTCATTCTTACCTTAATCATAACCTCATTATTTTTCATTTTACATCCCCCTTTGACTAACACTTAATTGCAAACATTTTACTTAGTTATTATATCAGTTAACTAATAATAATTAAAGATAATTACATATAATTTAACAAATTAACTTAAGTTGTATTTTTCTATTTTTTTATATAAACTAACTCTACTAATATTTAAAATTTTTGCTGTTTGGTTTTTATTAAAACCCGTTTCTTCTAAACATTCTCTAATTGTTTCTCTTTCAAGTTTTTCAATTAAAATCTTTAAATTTTTACTTTCTCTAACAAATTTATTTGTTCTTTTCTTAGTAAGAAAAAGCGGCAAATGCTTTTCTTCAATAATAAATTTATTTCCAAGCAAATTTATAGCCCTTTCAAGCACATTTTCAAGTTCCCTAATATTACCTGGCCAATTATAATTTATAAGATAATTAAGAGCATCATCAGTAATACTTTCAACATAAATATTTAATCTATCTCCGATATTTGAAATAAGCGCATTAGAAAGCATTTCAATATCTTCTTTTCTTTCTCTTAATGGTGGTAATACAATATTCATTACATTTAATCTATAAAAAAGATCTTCTCTAAATTCATTATTTTTTACAAGTTTAATTAAATCTTTATTTGTAGCCGCAATAATTCTTACATCTGTTTTTATAACTTCATTTGACCCTAATCTTTCAAACTCCTTTTCCTGTAAAACTCTTAAAAGTTTTGATTGCATATTAAGAGGCATATCACCAATTTCATCAAGAAAAAGCGTTCCATTCTGAGCTGCCTCAAATTTACCAATTTTTCCATCTTTTCTTGCACCTGTAAATGCACCATCTACATATCCAAAAAGCTCTGATTCAATCAATTCTTTCGGAATAGCTGCACAATTTATTTTAACAAAAGGACTGAATTTTCTATTCGATGCATTATGTATTGCATGAACAAATAGCTCTTTACCAGTACCACTTTCACCGTTAATAAGTACATTCGAATCTGTTTTCGAAACTTTTAATGCAAGATTTATTACTTTTTTTATAGCATCTGAACTTCCAACCAAATTCTCAAATGAATATTTATTATTTCTTTCCTTATATAGTTCATTTTTAAGTTTTTTTAGTTCTTTTTCTAAATTATTAGTTTTCTTACTTAAAGAGATAAGTTCATTTATATCTTTAAAAAGTATTTTACCTATTGCTCCAACAACTTCATCATTTTCTTTTATAGGCATTCTCATTGCAATTGCTTTATGTCCATTAAGTATTTGAATTTCTCCTATTTCTTCTATTCCTGTCGCAACTACAATATGAAGTCTTGTGTTCTCAATAACATCAGTAACATGCTTTCCTTCAGGATGCATTTCATTTAAAAACTTCTTATAACTTTTACTCATCATAGTAATAATTCCATCTTTATCAACCACAACTATTCTTTCATTAAAAGTATTATTTACAGTATCTAAAATATCAATATATTTTTTATCTTCTATTATTTTATTAGATAATTTATTAACTGAAGTAATATCATGAAATATTGCTAAAGCTCCTGCAATTTCACCATTTTTTTTAACTGGAATTCTATCAACAATATATAATCTATCATTATATTCAAATCTAGATGCTATTTCTTTTACACCAAATTCAATAGTTTTTATAAGTTTACTGCCAATGATTATTTCATCAATTCTCTTTCCACTATAATTTTCTTTCTCTAAACCCAATAAATATTCCGCTTTTTTACTTGCATCTTTAATAATTCCATTTTTATCAATTAGAATTATTGCATCACTACTTTGTTTTAAAACTATATCAAAACATTGTTCTTTGCAGTTCATAAACCAGCCCCTAAATATTTCATCATTAATTTATTATATTTTTCCCTTCACGCTTTGATTTATATAAATAAACATCAACCTTTTCGAGCATTTTTTCTACTGTATCAGTATCTTCTTTTGTATATACACCACCACTTACAGTAACACTCAAATTTTCTTTAGACCATTTTTTTTCAGAAATTAATAATCTTAATTTTTCAGCTATAGTCAAAGCCAAACCATAATTCGCATTACTTAAAACAATCAGAAACTCTTCTCCACCAATTCTACCGACAATATCATTTTCTCGTGTATTTAAAGTTAATAGTTCACTTACTCCTAAAATTACTTCATCTCCAATACTATGTCCATATGTGTCATTAATAATTTTAAAATCATCAATATCAAACATTATTACTGAAATATCTGAATCATCATTATTTTTTAAATTTTCTTCCAATTTTTTAAGAGTATATCTTCTATTATATACACCACTTAATTCATCAGTATATGAAATGATTCTCAATTCTTCTTGTACTTTTTCCAATTTAATAATCATATTACCATACTCATTGACCAATTTCCCAACCAACAAAAATATAAAAGTAATAACAATAATAAAAGAAATAGAAACATCTGCTATTCTCAAATTATTTGTAGCATATGGTACAATCATATCAGGTGAAACAACTTCAATAATAAATAGTGAAATAACTGTTATAATTTCTAATAATAAAACTATTCTAGCGCTTTTAGTGTTTAATAATACCCTTACTAAAAAAGCATTTAAAATATATAAATATGGAATATATCCATAACTCCCAGAACTATTAATCCATAATAAAGGATATATTATTACTGTAACAATAATAAATATAATAAAAATTAATCTTTCAAATTTTTTCTCACTATTTGCCATATAATAAAATAAATATGCCATCATAAAAACAAAAAAAGATATTCCAATTTGCACTATTCCAAAATTTAATAATATATTTATGGTTAATGAAATAACTGATAATGCCGCACAAATTAATGCCACTAACATATATGTTTTTTTAATGAGTTCCATTTCATTATATTTTTTTCTCAAATCATTTAAAAACATTAATCTCCTCCAAAGGTTTTCTAATCTATCCACCTCATTTTATACTCATATTGAAATTTATTCAATTAAAAATGTCACCTACCAACATAAATGACATTTTCCTTATACTTTATACAGTTTTTATTTCTTTAATCAATTCAGGAACTATTTTATGAATATCTCCAACTATTCCTAAATCAGCAACTTCAAATATTGGAGCTTCACTATCTTTATTGATTGCAATAATATATTCTGAACTTTCCATTCCAGCAACATGTTGAATCGCTCCTGAAATACCACATGCAATATAAACATCAGGTCTTACAGTTGTTCCGGTTTGCCCCACTTGTTTTGAGCGATCTGCCCATCCAGCATCAACAGCTGCCCTAGAAGCAGAAACAGTTCCTTCAAGAGAATCAGCTAACTTTTGTAAAATTTCAAAATTATCTTTAGATCCTACACCTCGTCCACCAGAAACTAAAATGGTTGCTTCATCAATCCCTTTTTCTTCTTTTTCTTTTTTTACGACTTCTATTACTTTTACTCTATTTACATTATCAGTGAAATTAACTTTTACATCTTTAATTTCTCCAGTTCTGCTTTCATCCTTTTTTTTCATTTGCATTACTCCAGGTCTTACAGTCGACATTTGTGGTCTTGTATTAGGACAAATAATAGTAGCCATTATATTTCCACCAAATGCAGGTCTTGTCATTAAAAGTTCATTTTCTTCTCCAATTTCTAAAGAAGTACAATCCGCAGTTAATCCAGTTTTAATTCTTGCACTTATTCTAGGACCTAAATCTCTGCCTATTGAAGTAGCACCAATTAATACGATTTCAGGTTTTTCATCATTTATTATTTTTACAAAAGCTTGTGTATAAGCTTCAGTCGTATAAATTTCAAGATTCTCATCATCAACAACAATAACTCTATCTGCTCCATAATGAATCAATTCATTTGCTTTATTTAAAATATTATTGCCTAATAAAATAGCAGTTAATTTTTCATTTAATGTATCAGCAATATCTCTTCCTCTTCCAATTAACTCATATGAAACTTTAGAAACAATGCCATTTCTCTCTTCACAGAATACAAATACTCCAGAATAATCATTAATATTCATTTTATCAAATCCCTTCTTATATTATATGTTTTTCTTTTAATCTCTGTACAATTAATTTGCTCGCCTCAGTAGGTGCTAACTCATGTATTTCTCCAGGATCTTTAATACCTTTTGTAAATGATTTTTTTACTTTAGTTGGTGAGCCATTTAGTCCGAGTTTTTCTATATCAACAGTGATATCATCACAAGTCCATGTAATTATTTCTTTTTCATATGCTTCAACAACTCCACCAACGCTCATATATCTCGGTTTATTCATTTCAGAAAGAGTAGTAATTAAGCACGGAAGCTTTACTTCAAGCATATGATATCCATCTTCAAATTCTCTTCGAATAATAACAAAATCATCTTTTTTTAATAAATCTGATACATATGATACTTGAGGCAAATCTAAATGTTCTGCAATTTGTGGACCAACTTGAGCAGTATCACCATCAATTGCTTGTCTTCCTGCAATTACTAAATCATATTTTAGATTTTTAATTGCAGCTGCTAAAGTTGTAGAAGTAGCAAGTGTATCTGCACCTGCAAATTTTCTATCAGTTAATAATATTGCTTCATCCGCTCCCATTGCTAATGCTTCTCTTAATGCATTTTTAGCTTGTGGTGGCCCCATAGTTAAAACCGTTACATGTGCATCATATTCATCTTTTAAATTAAGTGCAGCTTCAAGACCACTTTTATCATCTGGATTAATAATACTTGGCACACCATCTCTAATCAATGTCCCTTTTATAGGATCTAATTTAACCTCTGTAGTATCTGGAACTTGTTTAATACAAACAACTATATTCATTGATTTTCCCTCCATATCCTCTATTTAAGTAAACTAGCAGCAATTACCATTTTTTGAACTTCTGAAGTTCCTTCATAGATTTCTGTAATTTTTGCATCTCTCATCATTCTTTCGACTGGATATTCTCTTGTATATCCATAACCACCATGGAATTGCACAGCTTTAGTTGTAACTTCCATTGCAACTTCAGCAGCAAACAATTTTGCCATTGCAGCTTCTTTTGAATATTTCATTTTCATATCTTTCATATATGCAGCTTTATATACTAATAATCTTGCAGCTTCAGTTTTTGTATCCATTGAAGCCAATTCAAATTGAGTATTTTGAAATTTAGAAATAGCTCTTCCAAACTGCTTTCTTTCTTTTGTATATCTAACAGTTTCATCAAGAGCCCCTTGAGCAAGCCCAAGTGCTTGTGATGCAATCCCAATTCTTCCACCATCTAATGTTTTCATTGCAATAGAAAACCCTTTACCTATTTTTCCAAGAAGGTTTTCTTTTGGTACTCTACAATTAGTAAATATCAATTCACTTGTTGCAGAACCTCTAATTCCCATTTTCAATTCTTTTTTACCAACTTCAAATCCGTCATATTCAGCTTCAACAATAAATGCTGAAATTCCTCTTAATCCTTTACTTTTATCTGTCATTGCAATAATAATATATACATCTGCATAACCAGAATTTGTAATAAATATTTTTGATCCATTAAGGATATAATAATCTCCATCTAAAATAGCTGTAGTTTGTTGCCCTGCTGCATCTGTTCCAGCATTAGGTTCAGTTAAACCAAATGCTCCTAATTTCCTTCCTGATGCTAAATCAGGTAAATATTTTCTTTTCTGCATTTCAGTACCAAACTCTAAAATTGGAACAGCGCATAAGGAAGTATGAGCAGATACTATAACTGCAGTTGTTCCACAAACTTTTGCTAATTCCTCAACCGCCATTGCATATGCAATATTATCTGAACCGGATCCGCCATATTCTTTTGGAATTGGAATTCCCAATATACCATACTTTGCTAATTTTTTAACAGTTTCAATTGGAAATCTTTCTTCCTCATCAATTTCAGCTGCTAAAGGTTCAACTTCTTTTTCAGCAAATTCTCTATATAACTTTTGAAGCATTACATGTTCATCTTTCAAACTAAAATTCATATTTACCCTTCCTTCATATACAAAATAATTTATCAACTTTCTTTCCTTATTTGCAATATTTATGCCAAATATATTATAATCTTAAGAAATATAGTAGCCACTACATTTTTTTAACACTTTAAACGAATTTATATTGTTAATATATTAACATATAAGTGTATACTTTATTTACACTTATCATAATAAATCTCTATATATCACTATTTCGTTTTATGTACACATTGTTAACATGTAAGTATTGTATACACTTCCGAATGAAATACATATACTTAAAAGCATTAGATATGTTATAATTAAAAAAAACCACACATTTTGGAGGAAATAATGAATAATAAATTATCGCATAAAATTTTACTAATACTCACAATATTATCAATACCTTTAATAATTTTTTTATCACCGCTAATAAAAAAAGGAATGAATTTACCAAATTATTATAATCAATTATTTGATAAAGCAGTGATTACAAAAGTAATTGAAGAGGAAATTACTGATGATGAAGTTATAGAAGGAATTAAAAACGGTAGGCAAGTTTTAGAAGTAAAAGTACTTACAGGTAAATATAAAAACAATATTTACGAAACAGTAAATATTATTGATCAATCTCATAATGTACTTGGAAAAGTTGGTCTTAAAATAATTGTAGGTATAAGGGAAACAGATGAAGGTGCAAAAATTTGGGTATATAACTACGTTAGGGAATACTATTTATATTTTCTTGCATTAATATTTGCGATTCTTATAATTAAATTTGGCGGCAGGCAAGGTTTGAATTCACTGGTTGCATTAATTTTTACAGCAACAGTATTTATTTTTATAATGCTTCCTATGTTTTTTAAGGGTTACAATCTTATTGCTCTTTCTATAATTTCTGTAACCATAACTAGTGTTATATCTTTTTTATTAATTGGAGGATTCGAAAAAAAAATATTAGTTGCTATTTTAGGAACAATTTCAGGAATTCTTGTAGCAGGAATAATATCATTCACTTTCAGCAAACTTACACATTTATCGGGGATTAATCTTGAAAAAGGAAAGCAACTTGTTTACGCGGCTATGGATTATGGTGTTCAAATTAAAGGATTAATGTTTTCATCAATATTAATCGCTTCAATGGGAGCAATAATGGACGTAGCAATGTCAATTTCTTCATCAATGTATGAAATTTATAAAATAGATAATAGCATTTCATCAAATAAACTTTTTATTTCAGGAATGAATATCGGAAAAGATATTATGGGTACAATGGCAAATACACTTATTCTGGCATTTATGGGCGGTTCTTTAACAGTAATGCTTATGATGTGGGGCTACAATATGAGTTATTATCAATTAATTAATCTTCCTTTTGTATCCGCCGAAATCATTCAAGGTCTTGCAGGAAGCACCGGAATAATTTTAACAGTTCCTTTTACAGCATTAATGGCTTGTATAATATACAAAAAAGCAGCTTTATAAGCTGCTTTTTAAATGCTTTATTATTGTGGTAAAATTATCTGTTGAGATGGGAATATCAAATTAGGATTATTAAGTCCATTCATTTGAGCCAAATCATTCCAAGTCATACCATTATTTTTAGCGATTTTCCAAAGAACATCACCAGTTTTAACTGTATAGTAATTTAATTTTATTATATTTTCATCTTTTAATTTAAATAAGTTTAATGCTTCAACATTGCTAGTTCTTCCATCTTCACTTGTAGGAATTGCAACATCTCCACTTTTAACTAATGCAAATACTGAATCTTTATAAGGATTATTAAAATCAAAGTTTGTAATTTTCCAGTTATTATCAACTGTTGGTGCTAAATTACCTTGTTTCTCTTCAACTGTATATTTAATAATTAAATCTCTAATTCTTCCAGAATCTTGTAATAATTCGTATGAATCATAATATTTATCATCCATTGTTACAAGTCCAAGAGACATTAAAGTTCCAAATCTATAATTGTTTATTGATAGTTTATATACTTTAGTAGGATCTATTGCTTCACCATTAAAAGTAACATTTTCAATTCTATTTCCAGCTTCTTTTAATAAATTAATTTCATAATCTACTCCTGAGAACATATCGTAGTTGTATCCTCTAATATCTTTATTGAATGATACAGTAATATCACCAGGCTTAGTAGTGTTATAATATCCAGCTGACCATTCCATATATTTCAATAAATTTTCACCAGTAATATTGACACCAACTAAAGTATTTGGATATTTATAAATATAAGCTACATCTTTTTTCTTAAATTGACCTTCATGAAGATTAGATCCAAAATTAAATAACGCTGCAGAACTTACATCTGAATTTGAATAAAACATTTGAACTTCGTTTATCAAATCAATTACAGAAGTATCTTTAATCTGTGAAGTTGGCATTGTAGAAATTGAAGCCTCTCCAGTAATGTAATCAGGCATCAAAATAAAATCATTAGAAATTGTTCCAACAACTGTATTTGCGTCTGCTACAGATTGATCATGAACAAATTTAAAAGTATCAAGAATTTCTTGATCTTCATCAACTGTTTTTGTTTCAATATTTTCAGTTGTTACTGATACAACATCGTATTCTTCCCCATTTTTTACAACCTGAATTTCAGCTTTTGCTAAAGCCCAACCATATTTTCCAGGTTCTATTAACTTGACTCCATTCACTTCTTTTTGATATTTAGAGTGAGCATGTCCACCAAAAATTACATCAAACTCCGGGAAATTTTCAGCGATATATTCCATACCTTCATATCCGTGTTCACCATCCGGTCCAATATGATAAGCTCCAACTAAAATATCATATTTGCCTTCTAATTCGCCTATTACTTTTTCAGTTTCTTCTACTACATCTTTAAATTCCAAGCCCGCAAAATGACTTGGAGCACTGGCTTCCCAAAGTGGAATCATAGGTGGCGTCATACCAACCACCGCAATTTTCACGCCATTAACATCAAATATTTTATATCCGTCAACATATCTTTCGTCTGTTCCAGTTTTATAAATATTTGCAGATATCACGGTTCCTTCAAATGCTGCAATATTTCTATCTAAAAAAGATTTTTCAAAATTAAATTCATGATTTCCTAAAGTCCAAATATCATAGCCCATTTTATTTAAAGCTTGAATCATTGGATGTACAGGTAAATCATTAAATAACTCTGCACTATTATCTTGTACAGTATCTCCACAGTCAATTAATAAAGCATCCGGATTCTTTGCTTTCTCCGCTTTAATAAGTGTTTCTATTTTTGCAAGTCCAGCATCTGAATCAGGCGAATCAGTTGCATAATCATGTGCATAAATACGTCCATGTAAATCAGATGTTTGTAAAATTGTAATTGTCGCATCAGCACTGTCTGCCATAGCTACATTAAAAAATGTTGTTAATACTAACATTAATACTATTAACAGGCTAATTTTTACATTAGTTCTTTTCATAAACTTCCCTCCCATAATAAAATCCCTTATACTTCTCGTCTATTAAATAGTATATCAATAATAACTGCAAGTATCAATAATATTTTATATTCATTGTTAACTTTACACAAAAATCATCTGCTTAATGCAGACGATTTTTATTTATACCTTTATCTTTTAATGAATGAATCACCGGTAACTCTCCTTTTATCGCTATACAATATACTAAATTATTTGGCGCTGCATCATTTAAATCCGGTAGTCTAAATTCTGTATCATTTACTTTTCCAAATTTTGTTCCAATCAACATATAAAGCCTTGAATAATCTTTTACATGCAATTGCTGTCCACTGCATCGCATCCACCCCACTGGAATATCATCAAATGGAAATAATTTAATTTCTCCTATCATCGGACTCATGATTAACCTCCATACATATATTTATACTCTTCTTCATATTCAAATTATATATATTAATTATTATTTTACATGTGCTAAAAGTTACATTTTCCAAAAAAATTCAATTAAACACTAATTATATTCATTTCATTTGCTTTAATTACAGCTTTAATTCTACTATCCACTTCCAATTTTGAATAAATATTACTTAAATGATTTTTTACAGTCCCTAATGCAATAAACAACTCTTTACTAATTGCTGAATTTGACATTCCTTCAGCGACTAAACTCAACACTTCTATTTCTCTTTCAGTAAGTAACGATTCAACTTCTTCACGTAGAAATATTTTCTTAACATTTACATTTTTAATTACCTCAATTTTTGAAAGCAATATAGGAGAAATACTTTTAATAAATTCTATTGCTTTTTCATCAAATCCATTATTATTTTCCTTTTCCATATAAACCAATCCAATAAATACTCCAAAATATTTTATAGGAATACACTTGATTGACAATTCATCTTTCCCTAAAATATATAAGTCCTTTGAAAAAATTCCAATATTATTATTCCTAATTAAATTTATTTCTTCTCCTGTTCTTGCAACATAACGAATAATTTTTCTTGATAAATAACTAACATGCTTCATAATAAAAGGCTCTTTATACATAATTGGTTGTTTATCTTTCTTTTTTTCATACTTTAAGTGCATTTCATTTGACTTTTCAAATAAAACAGCACAATACTCAACATCATATTTCTCAGCTAAATAATTTAAGACATATTTAAAACTTTCTTCTTCATTCATCCCTTCAATTCCATTTAAACTCGTAAAATTCTCTTCAATCGCAGTATTCTCAATTTTTTTTTCAACTTCGTGCTCAACTTTATTTTGACGTATTTCTTCTAAATTAAATTCTTTTTCAATAACCTCTTCAATATAAGTTGCACCCAATTTATTAAATACTTGTTTTGCTTCTAACGCATAATATTTTTTTAGTTTCTGATTGTTTTTATAATATTTTGCTGCAATTAAATTAGCAAATCCTTCAATATTCAAATAATTACGTTCTCTTGAGATTAAAATAGCCTCATTAATATTCTTTTCAAAATTAATTCTATTTTCAAATTTATCAGAATATATAGCTTGTAAAATTAAATAATGCGAATAAAAGTTATATTTATAATTATTAATGTGTTTTTCAAATTTCTTCATTAATTTATCAATATTTTTCTTATTTTTATTCTCATTTGAAACATCAGTTTTCATTAAAATCTTTGCAACAATCAAATAAAACAGAACTTCATAATATATAACAAATCCAATCAAATAATTTAAATTATTTTCAATTATTTTAATAAGCTCATACTTAATTTCAAAATCACCTTCTAAACATTGTCTTTGTAATCTAAAAAAACTAATAATCACTTTTTCAACTATTTCAGATTCCGTAACTTCAGTTGCTATCTGATACTTATATGAAATTATACCAGTCTTTAAATAATAAATATGTTTATTAATAACGTAGTTTATTAATTCATACTCTTTATCGCCAATCTTATTTAATAAACTTTTTTGAAAACTAATTGAATTCTCAATTTCTTCAAATGGTTTTCCAACAATTATATATGTCAAAATTAAAATAGACAATGAATAACTACTTAACATTATATTGTTTCTTTTTGCTCCTTCAGTAATAGCTTCCTCTAAATAATAAATTGAATCAGATAAGGGATTCGCCATATGATTTATAAATCCACCTAAAAACATATATGATATTGCTTTAACTGGTATCTCATCCATTTCATCCATCACTTCACGCGAAAGACTATCGAGCCATAAACCTTTTTCATAATCTTGCCAAAAATTATAGTTTATAAAACTTGTTACTAAATAACCTACTAATGAATATCGCGAAGTACCATATTTTGCTGTTAAATTTGCAATTTTAACAAATATTTGTCTATAATACTTCTCATTAATACTCATTGCCGCAGGCAAAATTAATGCTAGAGTGTCTAAAATATTTATAATTCTTTTATCCATAATTTTTTCAGAATTTTTTAATTTTAAAATTCTTTTTTTTGAATATCTTATTTTCATTTCAATAAGATCTAATAATATTAATTTATAATTCAAAGAAAATTTCATTTTTTTTAAACATTCTATGCCAATACTAAATGCATTTCTAAATTCACCTTTATAATTATAAAATTCAATATATACTTTTTTTATTCTAATTTGTTCGTTTGTTTCTTTAAATTGATTTAACATTAATTTGAATCTTTCATCAGAATTACTATAATTTTTACATAAAAACTCACACTCAGTAATTTCCAAATTGATTTCAAATTTATAATTATTTATAGTACTTTCATCTGCATACGGCAAAAGATAATCGCATAAATTCAATATTTCTAAAGCGCTTTCAACATTAGAAATATTCTTTGTTTCAATCGCGCATATATAAAGTTTATCGATCCAATCCGACGTATTCACTTTAGTTAACATTTCATAATCTGCTCTAATAAGTTGCGATATCAAAAAGAACTTATTACATTTTGAATCATATTTTAAACATTTAACAGCAATTTCATTATGAATTTTTCTTTTTTCTGCTTCTTCTATCTCTTCATAAATAAGCTCATAAATTATGTCATGAGCGAATGAATAATTTATAATTTCATTTTCTTGAAATTCCTCTACTTTTTTTACAAGAAAAGTCAAATCGCATAAATTATCAAGATGTTTCTTTAAATCAATATTACTAATATCAACTATTTTATCTAAAGTTTCAGCTTCAACTGATCCATCAAAACATGAAATATATTTTAAAAGTTTATTATCAATGTCATTTAATTTATCCAATTTATTTAATATAATTTTTTCTATATCATCAGGTATCGTAATGTCGTTAATATTATTTATAAATACTATCCATTTTCGGGTTTTAACATCATATCTAACAATATTTTCTTGTAGAAAAATTCCAATTATCTCTTTAATATAAAAAGGATTCCCTAAAGTTACTCCAAAAATAAATCTAACTAGATAATCAATGTTTTCAATATTTTTTCCGAAAATTCCCTCAATATATTCTTTTATATCATCTTTTAAAAATTCATTTAAACTTAAGACATTATTTTTATCACATCCTAAATTTTTAACCATTTTTTTTATTTTTAAAACATCAGTTTCACGAATAGACGCTATTACCATAACATTTGTAAATTCACTATTGTTGTTAATACTTTTTACAATATCAAGTGAAGCATTGTCACTCCACTGAATATCATCAATAAAAATTATTAATGGGAAAAGATATTCTGAAACAATAGCCATAAATTCATTTACAGATTTTCTAATTACATACTTTGAGTCATCATATTTAATATTTTTAATGATATCATGACTCCCTAAAAATTTTTCTGCATATGGACATATTGAAACAACTAAGTTTGAATTAAAACTTACATCATTTGCCAATGCCTTTTTAATAGGCTCTAATTGCTCAAGTGGCAAAGTCAACAAATTCATAATAAGCTGTTTCATTATTCCAGATATGACATAAAAAGGGTTACCTGCATATTCTCTTGCTTTCTCATAGACATACGTCAAGTTTGTCCCTTCAAGTTCTGTAATAATATTTTCAACTAAAAATGTTTTTCCAATTCCTCTTTCACCTGTTATTAAAACACTAGTACCCTTACCTTCAAAAACGCAATCAAATTTACTTTTAATAAATTCTACTTCCTTATTTCTGCCAATAAAAATGCTCTCTATATCTCCATCTTCAATATTCTTTACTATTTTGTAAGCATCCATAAACTCCTCCAAAATCTAATCATTATATAATACCCAAATATTTAGATAATAATCAAAAATAGACTTGAAAATCCAGTTCACATCACTTATAATCAACTTACTAGAGAGGAGAATTTATGAAAAACATTATAATTTATACATCTTCAACTTGACCACATTGTCATACAGCAAAAATTTTTTTGAAGACTGAAGGATATAAGTTTACAGAAAAAAATGTAAGCAGTAATAAAGTTTATCAAAAAGAACTTGTTGATTTAGGTGCTCGTGGAGTACCAACATTTTTAATAGGTAATGAAGTAATAGTTGGATTCGATAAAAATAGAATAGTAAATTTAATAGATTATAAAATCATTAAATGCCCTACATGTTTAAAAAGAATGAGAATTCCAAAAAATAAAGGAAAAATTAAAGTAACCTGTAAAGAGTGTAATACTAAATTTATAGTTAAATCATAGTAATATATTGACTGATTTACATTCTTGAATTATAATTAATTTGTAATCATTACATAAAAGAAATGATTAAATATGCTGAAATTGAAAGCGAGAATATTATGAAAATCATGTCAATACCTGAAATTAAAAAATATCTAAGTACTAATGGTATCAAACCATCATTACCTAGAATTAAAATTTTTGAATACTTAAATAATTATAAATCACATCCTACTGCAGATGAAATTTACAACGCACTAATTGATGATTTAATAACTCTATCTAAAACAACAGTATATAATACTATGGATTTATTTCTTAAGCACAATATTGTGATTCAGATATTAATTGAAGAAAACGAAATACGTTATGACTCTTTAACGTCAAATCATGGTCATTTCAAATGCATAAAGTGCAATAAAGTTTATGACTTTAAATATGATTTAGCTGATATTTCAATCAAAGAACTCGAAGGATTTTCTTTAATTGAATATCACACTTACATTAAAGGAATTTGTAAAAGTTGTAATGAAAAATAATATATGCAATAAAAAAACCGGATATGATTCAATATCCGGTCTTTTCATTATATCTCTGTTTTTAAATTATCTGGTTCTTTTAAGAAATTAACTCTTTTAGATTCTTTTTGAATTTCATTAATAATCTCGTCTATTTTAAAAATATGTTCTTTCATTTCATCTGCTTTTTCTTTTGAAATATTATAATATAAAAATAAATCTTCAAATTTCTTTTGTATAATATTGATTTCAGTAGTAATTTCAATAAATTCATCAATATTCTTACTTTTCATTGCATCTTTATATTGTTCCATATCAATTTTAATAAGTTCAATTACATCTTTTTCTGATTCAAATACTTTTAATGGTAATGGATATGGTTTTATTCTTTCAAGGAAATATTTGTTTTTACGATTAATATTATATGCATATTCAAGTTTATGTCCATTAATTTCAAATTCAACAAAACACATTTTTCCATTAAACTGTTGTACTTTTGCACCCAATTGGAGTAACTTCATTGCATGCTGCATTGCTTCAGCATTTACATATTTTCTCATTAGTAATCCCCTTTCTATAAATAAAACACAATTAAATAAACACTTGAAATAGCGACACTAACTATCATCAACGGAAATCCAATTTTTAAATAATCAACAAAACTTATTCTATTGCCATGCTTTTCAAGCATTCCACTAACTACAACATTTGCTGTTGCTCCAACAATCGAACCATTTCCACCTAAACATGCACCTAAAGCTAATGCCCACCACAATGGTGTAATATTCATTGCAGACATTGCTCCAATACCTTTTACAAGTGGAATCATTGTTGCAACAAAAGGAATATTATCAAGAAATGCAGATGCAATTGCAGATACCCATAATATTATCATTGTTGTTATAAATAAATTTCCATTTGTAAGATTTACCATTTTTTCAGCCAAAATTTCTATTACTCCAACTTCTTCTAATGACCCTACTAAAACGAATAATGCCATAAAAAAGAAAATTGTTGGCCATTCTATTTCAACAAAAATCTCTTCAGGTTCAACTTTACTTATCAATAAAAGAATTGCAGCTCCAGCTAAAGCGACAGTTGCTGATTCAAACCCAAATGATTCATGTACTACAAACCCTAAAATAGTAATTGCTAATACCCCAAGGCTTTTTTTCAACAATAACTCATTTTTAATTGCAATTTTTTCATTCATATTTAAAATTCTTTGTTTAGCTTCCTCAGTTGTTGATAAACTCTTTTTATAAATGATTTTTAAAATAAACATAATCACTATAAATATAATAACAACTACAGGTAATAAATTAATAATAAAATCCATAAATCCTAGATTTGCAGCACTTCCAATCATGATATTAGGAGGATCTCCAATTAATGTTGCAGTTCCACCAATATTTGCAACTAATACTTCAGGAATTAAAAACGCAATAGGATTAATTTCTAACGTATCAGTAATTACAAGAGTTACAGGTACAATCAATAAAATAGTTGTAACATTATCAAGTAGTGCTGACGCTACTGCAGTAACAATTGATAATAATACTATTATTTTCCATGGATCACCTTTTGCTGTCTTTGCAGCTTTAATTGCAATATACTCAAATACACCAGTTCTTCTAGTAATACCTACAATTATCATCATACCAATTAAAAGCCCAATAGTATTGAAATCAATATGATCAATTGCAGCCTTCTGGCTCAACACATGAAGCATCAACATTATAACAGCTCCAAACATAGCTATTGTAGTTCTATGAATTTTTTCAGAAATAATAATTCCATAAGTTGCAATAAAAATCGATATAACTATAATTACATGACTTTCTTCCATTTCCACACTCCTTTTCAAATTTACCTTGTTCAGTTTACTCCTAATGCTCTTTTATGTCAAACACATTTTAATGTTTTTAACTAACAAAAAAGCAGAAAAACACTTTTCATATCTCTCTGCTATTAATTATTTATTTGTAAAAGATAAAGCATCTACTGGACATACAGTTATACAATCCATACATCTTGAGCATTTATAACTTGCAGCTGGATCAATTTTACCTTCCTTAAACAAGCTTGAATCTTTATTAAAGTTTGTAATATAACATGTGTCATCACATTTCCCACAATCAATACATTTATCATGATCAATTTTAATTTTGAAAAAACTCATTTTATTTAAATACCCGCTAATCCATGCAATTGGACAACCTAGCTTGTGATATTGATACAGTGAAGATTTTTCATCACTTTTACTAAATTTCATCATTAATTCCATGACATATCCAATTGGACACATCCATCTACAAAAAACTTTTCCAAATATTATTCCAAGCACTGATCCAAATAAAATTATATATACTAATGAAATTTGAAAATAACTTGCAACCAAATAAAATGAAATTGCAAATACTGCTTGAACACTTTTTCTTTTAATCATTTTCCCCTCCAGAATACTCACATATTACTATATTACACTATATTTCAGAGTATTCAACAATTGATACTAACTTAACAAAATCTAAATTTTAAAAGTTGCAATAAATTTATCGAGTTCTTTAATTAAATCATATAATTTATCACTTGCATTAGATATTTCATTTATTGAAGCTGTCTGTTCTTCTGTAGATGCTGATGCTTCTTCAGTATTCGCAGCATATTCTTCGGAAATTGCTGAAACATTTTGAATTACTTCAAGCGCTTTTGTTTTATTTTCATTCATTTTAGAACTTGAAACAAATAATTCACTAACAATTTCTTCAGTTACTTTTATTGCTTTTGAAATTTCATTAAACTTATTTTCAGTTTCATTCACTTTTTCTGTTTGTGTTTCAAATATCAACGTAATAGTTTTCATTTTATTAACAGCATTGTTAACACTTGTTGTTAATTCAGTAACAATATTGTCAATTTCCTTTGTAGACTTAGTTGATTCTTCAGCAAGCTTTTTGATTTCATCAGCCACTACTGCAAATCCTTTTCCATGTTCGCCAGCTCTTGCAGCTTCAATTGCAGCATTTAAAGCAAGTAAATTTGTTTGCTCAGCAATTGACGCTATTACGGTTGTTACATTACCAATTTCACTAGTATTTCTATTAGTATCATTAATTACATCAACAATTTCTTTTGCAGCTGTAGAACTTTCATCTGTATTTTGAATAAGTTCCTTAATTGCTGACAATCCCGCAATAATTGATTCATTAACACTTTCAGATGAATTGCTTAATTTTTCAATGTTTTTTTGCTCTTCATTAATTAAATTACCTAAACCAATTATCACTTCAGAGCCACTTTCAGCTTCTTTCGCTTGGTTTTGAGCTCCTTCTGCTAATTCTTCAATATTTCTACCTATTTCATTTGAAATTTCTGAAACTTCCATTGATTGACTAGACAATTCTTTTGATGAATCTGACACAATATTAGCAGTACTACTAACTTTTGTAAGAATTCCTCTTATATCATTAGTCATTTTATTAAATGCATTTCCTAATTTTCCAAGTTCATCCTTTGAATTTATTTCAACATTATTTGTAAAATCACCTTCAGCTATTTTATAAGTTGCTTTTTCTAAAATTGAAAGTGGTTTTAATAGTTTATTTAAAATTAAACTCGAAACAGCTACAATAAAAATCAAACTCATAATAATTATTAAACTAACATTTTTTTTAAAACTACTTACAAGTTCATCATAATAGGTATTAGGTACACCTACATACCAAATTCCAATATTTTCTCCTTCTTTATTTTTTATTGGTTCATACGCAGTTTGATTCCATGTTCCTACAACATTTGCTTTTCCAACAAACTTTTCACCTTCATTTAAAACTATATTTGCAATTTTATCTGAAACCGTAGTTCCAACCGCTCTATTTCCTTCAGCATCTTTTACATTTGTTGAAATTCGTGTGTTTCCCATAAAAATTGTTACAGTATCTCCAGTAAGTTCTCCAATTTTATCAGTAATCATAAAATCATTATTCATTATAGCATGACCTTTATAAAGTTTGCCATCTTGAACTTTCCAAGCTCCTGGATATTTTTCATTTAAATAATTTCTGCCAAGAGTTAAATCACTTAATAATTTTTGTTGCGCAGCTTTTACAACTTCATTATGCATTCTATCTTGTGCAAAATACCCTACTTCAACTCCTAACGCTACAATTCCTACTATAATTAATATTAAAATTTTACTCCGCAATTTCAAAATTACACTCCCTTTCTAAAAAAACAATATCTCAACTATACTTCACATATTATATCATAAATTACAAAAAAAAAACCAGAACATATCCGGTTTTAAAACTACTAATAATCAATTCCTGCTGCTTTTACATTAGATGGATCAAATGCATGACATGGTACAACAGCATAGACCATGTTGCAATGAGGACATTTATCTTCAAAAGTATTCATTTCAAATGCTTTCCCACACTCAACGCAATCAATTGTCATTGACATTGGCATAAATTGTGTTGAAAAACCCATAGATCTTACTTTATTTACTACTTCTTTACCACTTTCAAAACTTCCACTACATCCATCATGCATAATAATTCTCCTTTAATAATTTATTATTCTCCAATGTTTCACCATTTCTTAGATTTAATCTTAAACCATTAATAACATCATCCATTTTTTGAAGCTCAATGAGCAGTTTCTTTTCATCCTCAATTGTTTCCAAAGTTCCTGCTATACCACCATTTTTAATAATAATTCTTTTATCAGCCATCAATGCTAAAATAGGATCATGAGTTGCCATTAAAACAATTTTATCCTCTTTAACAAGTAAATTTAAAGCTTTCTTTCTATCTATTCCAGCGTTTTCTATCTCATCTATTAAAACTATAGGTGATGTGCTTAAAATCGCTGTATCAGCAATCATAAGTGCTCTAGATTGACCTCCGCTTAGATTAGTAATAGATGTTTCTAAATCAAACTTCTCTCCAGCTAGATGATTTGCTGCTTCAATAATTCTTCTAATTATTTCTTTTTCGTTCTCAACCATTCTACTCCTAGCATGAAGTTCTATAAATTCTTTAACATTCAAATCCATTACAAAATTCATATTTTGAGAAAGTTGCGCAACTAATTTGTTTGACGAAGAAAATCTCCATTTCATATCTGGTTTTTTATGATTAATTAATATACTTCTATTTGTTGGTGTATCCCTGTTAGCAGTCCATTCAATATCAGCTAAAAGTCTGCTTTTCCCTGAACCAGTTGGCCCAACAATAGAGATAATTTCACCTTTATTTATTGTAAACTCATCGAAATTTTCTTTATTTCCACTTTTATCATTTCCTGCAACAATAGTAAGCGAATCAACACCTTCATCTTCTTTGATTCCAAGAAACATCATCATTTCATTTAAATAATGAATAAAATCATTTTTTATTTTTTCAATGTCTATTGCCCACTGTTCAATATCATCTTCAGAAAAATGATCTAAATATTCTATGAATGTTAAGTCATTGAACCCTTCAATATTTAAATTATTATTTTCATAAAATGATAATGAAAACGGATATTTATTTTCAAGTTCTTTAATTGTCATATTTTCAATATTTTTAAATTTAATCATTTAAATCACCAAGCTTTATTTTTCTAACATTTCCCATTTGATAATCTTCACCAATTCTTTTTTCTCCTAAACAATAAGAGCAAAGAGCAGAAGGCATTGAAAATCTTAGTTCTTTACCTTTTACAGTTGTAATATTCTCATTTTCATCATATAGAAGTGTACTTAATTCATATGCACCTTGACCTGTTAAACCATTAATATGCATTGTTATTGCTTTCGGATTTACTAAATGCACTTTTGATGCAAAAACTTCTCTCTCAGCTTGTGATACAATATCACCTTTTGTAATTACTACAATATCCGCTGATTTTAACATTGGTCCTATTTTTTTAGGAGTATTAATTCCACTTAGATTATCAATTACACATATTGCTTTAATATCTTTTAAATAAGGTGAACAACGATTACAAAGCCCAGCACTTTCAGTAATCAATACATCAAGTTTCTGTTTTACTCCCCATTCAACTACTTCTTCAATATTGCTAACAAAATAATGATCTGGACAAAGCGAACCTGATAAGCCTTTTTTTACAGGAACTCCTGCTTTTTCATATAAAATATCATCATCAGTATAAAGACAGTCAAATTTTACAACTCCAACTTTAAAATTTCTTTGTTTTAAAGCTTCAATTGTTTTTATAATTATAGCTGTTTTACCAGATGAAGGAGGACCTGATACGGTAACTAAATTCATATCTACATACCTCCAATTGAATCATTAAATATTTTTTCACATTTTTTTATTAAATTTCCGATATCATTTCCTTTTATATAATCCCAACCAAGCCACATATATTTGTCTTCATTAGAAATCATATTATCAACATTTGGATTAACACTTGGAAATTTACCATTATGAGAAAGTATTTCGCCTACATTTTTTGAAGCAAAAAAATCAACAATAGGTTTAAGTTTTTCACTTTTTTCTTTTTTACTTAACATAAATATTGGGCTTAATATTGCACCATCTTTAGGCCATACAGCTTCCATAGGACCGCCTCTTTTAGTCATTTTTGTAAAGAAATAAGGCATAATTGTAACAATCGGTTTTTGAATATCTTTAATATGAGATTTTACCATTTCAGAAGGATGCATACTAGAAAGCAAACTCCTACCTAATCTTTTAATTCCATCTTCCCCATATTTTTTATATACATTTAATAAAATTGCATTAAATAAATCAAAATCTCCTATTGGTAAACTAACTTTATTTTCATATTCTTCAGTTAAAAGCTCTTCCCATGAAGTTGGCATTTCTCGTCCATCAAGCTCATCTGTATTTATTAAAAATACAGCAGGCACAACTCCTATCATTGAATATTGGTTATCTGGATCTTTAAGACTTATATATTCATTTTCAAAATCTGAATTATAATTTTCAAAGCCTGTTATATCTTCAAATATATTTTCTTCCTTATATTTCCCAATTAAATCTTTATCAAAGAATAAATCAAATCCTGCTGAAATAAAAATATCTGATAATACTTCTGCATCATTTGATTTTTCAAGTGAATCTTTAATCCAATCAACACCAACAGATGCAGCTTTTAATTCATAATCAACTTTTATATCAAGATCTTTTTCATTTTCATCTAACCATTCCTTTAAAGATTCCATTAATGGAACTCTTACAGGACATGGTAAAACTCCAGTTATTTTTACATTAGCATCTTTTTTTTCAATTTTCTCATCAAGCAATTCAATAAAATGGTTTTTATTTTCTTCAATAATATCAATCAACTGTTTTTCAAAGGTTTCAACATTAACTTTCTTCATTTTTAATGCCATTTCCAAAGTAATTGATTTACCTATCGTATTTCTTTGACTTTCATCTTTCATATTTTCAAAGCCAACTGCCACTAACATATCAATTGCTTCTTCATATTTATTTGTAATATCATATAGACTTTCTTTAACACTAAAATATTTATTTTTCATTTTCCACCTCTCAATTTTCTATAAAATCAGTATAACACGATTTTTCACTATACTTGGTTGCAAAAGTCACAAATTGTTTTAGTGAAAGAAAAAACTCTGCCTAAGCAGAGTAAATATTTAATATTTAAATTTATTAACAATATCTGTTAAACCAACACTTAAATTTTTTAAACCTAATGAATTTTCAGATATATCATATACACTTGCTTGAAATTCATCTGAAAATGCTGCAACTTCTTCCGTTGCTCCAGCTGTTTCTTGTGACACTGTTGCAATATTTTGAATAGCTTCTAATATTTTATCTTTATTATTATCCACATTTACAATTCTTTCATTAACCTTATCAATTCGTTTAATAATATCATCTAAAGATAATGATACATTATCAAAATCTTTTTTTGATTTCTCTGATGCGGTTGCTTGAAATTCTGAAATTTCTAAAACTTTATCCATCATTTTTCTTGTATTTGTTACTTGCTGCTGAATATCTTGTGCAATTTTTGAAATTTCAATAGTTGAATTATTTGATTCATCAGCTAATTTACTAACCTCATCTGCTACTACTGCGAATCCTTTACCATGTTCTCCAGCTCTTGCAGCTTCAATTGATGCATTCAAAGCAAGTAAATTGGTTTGATTTGAAATACTAGTAATAACTTCAGTAATTTCTGAAATTTTCTGCACTTTATTAAATAATTCAGTAATTTCATTATTAATTTCATTTGAAGCACGAATATTTTCCTTATTACTCTTTTCTAATTCCATCATGCTATCTTTACTTATTTCGTTAATTCTTTTTATATCAATCGAACTCTCTTTCATTTTTGTAGAAATTTCATTAATATTATTAATTTCATCACCTAGCAAATTCAAATTATTAGCAGTGTGAATAACAACTTCCGCCTGCTCAGTTGCTCCTTCTGCAATTTCTGTTGTAACTGTAGTTAACCTTTCTGATGCTGTTGAAACTTCATCTGTAATTGCATCTAAAGAAATTGAAACATTTGTTAAATTTTCACTAGACTCTGATATATCTACAACAATATTTCTAATTGATTTTATAAAGTCATTAAAATAATTTGCTAAATCGCCAATTTCATCTTTAGACTTACTTTCTATAACTTGTGTTAAATCACCATTTCCAGAAGCTATTTCCTTTAACCTCTCAGTAACATTAACTATTGGTTTAGCAATAATCTTCTTCCCATAAAAATATCCAAAAATAAGTGTTAACACTCCAAACAAAACAAGTCCAATTAAATTTAATTTAAATGTAGCTATTTTAGAATCATAATTTTCCTGATACATCATTACAATTTTATTAACATCATTTTTTATATTTAATGCATTACTTGTAATATATTTAATATCTTCATCGCCCGCTTGATCAAGCAAAACTTTGTCAACTTTTTCAATATATATATTAATTTTATTATTCACTTCTTTTATTGCATTAACAATATTTTCGTCAGTATTTGCGCCAATTAATAAACTTTCATCACCATCAACAAGCGCTTTAAATATTTTCACATATTTAACTTTTTCTGCTTCTAAAATTTCTTTGCTAAATTTTATATCACTTATCTTCTCATTATCATTATATATTTGAACAGAATAATTACTGATAAGCATTGTTCTCATTCGCTCGCTACCAGATAAATTTATTGCAACACCATCATCTTCCATTCCATTAAAAGTTGCAAATGCCATAAATACTGTAACTAAAAATGGAATAAATATCAAAATAAACACTAATAATAATTTTGTTTTTATACTTTTCATAATACCCCCAATTTATTTTTTAATCTAATCTATTCTATTAGTTTAACATAAAAAACTGTTTTTTTCCATTATTACTACAAACTTGTTACAATTACAGGTTACTGTTCACACCCCTAATTCCCGCATTCTGCAGTAAACACGAATTTAAAACACCTTTAATCGTTGACCTTTAGGTCTTTTTTTATGTCAAGGTTTTTGTGTAAATGTGTTGTATAATGTTATGGAATGGTGTATAATAGATATATAGATGGAGGTATAATCATGTTTCTAAAAAAAACTAAAAGTAATAATAAAACATATCTTTCTTTTGTTGAAGGTTACAGAATT
>Ga0256842_1000405_pt1 | contig 37892 bp, 41 predicted proteins | sample 4559240metaG_FD_185973 | JGI IMG/M metagenome (GOLD analysis project Ga0256842, IMG submission 185973) | Hydrothermal vent microbial communities from Guaymas Basin, Mexico - 4559-240 | ecosystem: Environmental > Aquatic > Marine > Hydrothermal vents | place: Mexico: Guaymas Basin | collected...
ACAAAAACCAGACCTCATCATTAGTGGCATAAACAAAGGCTCAAATATGGGAGAAGATATCACATATAGTGGAACTGCCAGTGCGGCTATGGAGGCTGTTTTACAAGGTATACCTTCATTTTCTATATCTCAAGTTTACAACAAAACACCAAGCAACATAATAAATCACGGATACTCACTTGCCTGTAAAACCGCCAAAGATATCGCCCAAAAACTACTCTCAAAAGAGATAGTCTTAAAGAAAAGAAATTTTTTAAATATCAATATCCCTCCTGTAAAAGAGAAGTTTTCAAAGGGATACAAGATCACTGAAGCTGGCATAAGACTATATGGCAATGATGCTCATATCCACAAAAATCCAAGAGGAGAAACATACTATTGGATAGGTGTTCACCCTCTTCAATGGGATAAAAGAGGAGATAAATATATGTGTGATCTTGAAGCTATAGAGAAAAATTATATCTCCATAACTCCAATTCAATTAAATTTAACCTCATATAAAGAAATAGAAAACTTAAAAAAGCTTGAAAATGAGATTTGATAGAATTAAACCACTCTTTAAAGAGAATTTCTCAAAGATACAAGCTACCAAAATACTCATCATTGGTGTTGGAGGAGTTGGAGGTTTTTGTCTTGATTGTTTATATAAAAGCGGAGTTAGAGATATAACAATCATTGACTATGATACATTTGAAGAAAGCAATCAAAACAGACAAATTGGAAGCGATAATTTGGGAGAAAAGAAAGTTTTAGCATTATCAAATATATATAAAAATATATCCTTTATAGATACCAAAATCACTCCTAAATGGGTAGAAAAGTTTGATTTTAATTCATATGATTTAATCATAGATGCTATAGATGATATGCCCTCCAAAGTTGCTTTGTCTCATAAAACTTACAAAAAACTTATAAGCTCTTGTGGAGCTGCAAAGAGAGTAGATCCTACAAAAATAGAGATAAATTCCATTTGGAAAACTACAAATGATCCTTTTGCCAAAAAGTTTAGATATCAGTTAAAAAAAAGCGGTTTTGATAAAGATTTTGATGTTGTTTTTTCAACAGAAACACCTTTTTGCATTAACGAACTTGGAAGTTTTGTGGGAGTAACCGGAGCTATGGGATTAACTTTATGTTCACTTGCTTTGAGAAAACTCACTATTTTTTAATTTGATAATTTTATTTATATCTTTTCTATAAATATAGCTATACACTCTTCCTTTATATAACAAATCACCATGAAATTTAATTTTTCCAAGTTGAAATGATAAATTATTGACTCTAAAAATGGATTCGGCTATTTTATTTCCTATGGGTTTATATAGCATTGATACTGACAACAAAATTAAAAAAATATAAAAAAATATAAAAATTTTCACACGATTTTTTTGAGTTATTAAGTATCCAAGCAAAGAAGAAAATAGTATCATTGCAATATAATTTTGCTGATCTACAAATAAAATATTATAATACTCTTTTATGTGATACAAGTCTATATAGTTTATTTTGATACCAATAAAAAACAGAAAATCAAGAAGTAGATACAAAATCAAGCCCAGGAAGAAAGAGCTAAATAATTTGCCTATCATCTTATCCTCCTTATTTTACTATTGCTTATGACAAAAAGAGATGATGATTTTTTCTCTTTAAAGCCATTTGGAGTATAAAGGATTATATCAACTTTATCTTTAATATAATTAAAATCAAACTTTTCTCCGCTTTTGTTTGCGGAAGTAGAGTATTGCCAACCAAATCTTTTTAGAAAATTTTCAAAATGTATGCTTTTTACCACTCTTATGGCTTGATTATTGGGATATATAAAAGTCGTTTTTTGTTTCCTTCTAACTATCTTTTTATATTTACACGGAACTCTAGAAATATTTTTTAACTCTTTAAATGTAGATACATTTTTCAAAAAAAGTTTATTTTTATCTCTATTTTTGATATTTAAAAGTCTCTTTTTATCTTTGGATAAAAGCCCTACTGTCGTATCTGTTTGTATGAGAAAAACTTGGCAAGAGAGTTTCTCTCTCACCTTAAATAATCCTGTAAAGCCTTAGGTATAAAAACTCTGTTGCTATTTTGTATCTCTTTTATAGATTGTAAAGCTATTGTTGCAGCCGCTATTGTTGTAAAGTATGGAATGTTTAGTTTTATAACTGTTCTTCTTATCTCTTTTGCATCATTCTTGCTTGATTTGTTATCACTTGTATTAATCACTAAAGAAATTTTATTATTTTTCATACTATCTTGAATATTTGGTCTTCCCTCGCTAATCTTATATACAAATTTAGCTTCGACACCTGCTTCTTCCAAGGCTTTGTGAGTTCCTCCGGTAGCTACTATATCAAAGCCTAAAGCTTTAAAACCCTTACCAAGCTTGCCGGCAAACTCTTTGTCTATATCACTCAAAGACAAAAAGAGTGTTCCGGTTTTTGGCAGTATATTACCTGAAGAAAATTGTCCTTTTGCAAAAGATACAGCAAAACTATCGCTTATACCCATAACTTCACCGGTTGATTTCATCTCCGGTCCCAATATCAAATCTGCTCCGGTTAGTTTATTGAATGGGAAAACCGCCTCTTTTACACTAATATGATTTTTGATGCGAGGTTTATATATACCATTTTCTTTATACACTATAGAATTTTTATCATAAAATTTAAGAGCTTCTACCAAATCGCCCTCAAACATAACTTTTGTAGCAACTTTAGCCAAGGGTATGCCTGTAGCCTTGCTGACAAAAGGTACAGTTCTACTTGCTCTTGGATTTACCTCTATAATATACACTTCATCTCTATATACTGCAAATTGTATATTTAAAAGTCCTATAACTCCCATATTTAAAGCTATCTTTTTGGTTTGATTTTCTACTTCTTTCAATATTTTTTCGCTAAGTGAAACGGCAGGCAAAGAGCAAGAACTATCTCCACTATGAACTCCTGCCTCTTCGATATGTTGCATTATCGCTCCAAGATAGACAGATATACCATCGCTTATAGCATCTACATCTATCTCAATAGCTCTATCAAGAAATTTATCTATCAAGACAGGAGAATCATTGCTAACACTAACCGCCTCATTCATATACTCATTTAACTCATCTTCGCTATAAACTATCCTCATAGCTCTTCCACCAAGCACATAACTTGGTCTAACTAATACCGGATAACCTATCTCTTGAGCTTCTCGCAAAGCATCTTCTTTTGTAGTGGCAGTTGCATTTTTAGGCTGTTTTAAACCATTTTCTTCCGCAAAATCGGAAAATTTTTCTCTATCTTCAGCAATATCAATAACCTTAGCTGATGTCCCTATAATTTTTGCTCCGACAGATGTTAATTTTTTAGCAAGTTTTAAAGGTGTTTGACCTCCAAAATGCACTATAACTCCATCAGGATTTTCTCTATCTATTACAGATATTACTCTTTCAAAATCAATAGGCTCAAAATACAATATATCACTCGTATCATAATCGGTAGAAACTGTTTCCGGATTGCAATTGTACATAATAGTTTCCACACCCATATCATTAAGTGCATAAGCCGCATGAACACAACAGTAGTCAAACTCTATACCTTGACCTATCCTGTTGGGACCGCCTCCTAAGATTAAGACTTTTTTCTTATCTGTCCTATAAAGCAAATCTTTGGTGTATTGGGTTATTGGAGTAGTTGAGTATAGATATGGAGTTAAAGCTTTAAATTCAGCTGCACAAGTATCTACTTCATTATAAATTAAATTAATGCCAAGCTTAACTCTGGCATTTCTAACATCATTTTCGCTGATACCTATATTATCTTTTTTATTTATAAGTTTTGCTATCATTTTATCACTAAAACCATCACTTTTAGCTTTTCTTAATAGTTCGGCATTATTCAATATATCCATGTCTATCTTTTGCTCAAAAGATACTATCTCATCTATCTGATATAAAAACCATCTATCTATCTTTGAGAGATTAAAGACATCATCTACACTAAAACCTTCTCTAAAGGCTTGAGCTATATAAAGTATCCTATCTTCATTGGCTCTTCTTATCTCTTTTTCTATCTTGTCTTTTGTCAAACCGGAAAGATATTCAAATCCGCAAAGTCCGGTTTCAAGCGAGCATAAAGCTTTTTGAATAGACTCTTTAAAAGTAACTCCTATTGCCATAGCTTCACCGACACTCTTCATCGAAGTCCCAAGAGTTGAGTTTGCTTGAGGAAATTTTTCAAAAGTAAACCTCGGCATCTTGGTAACGATATAGTCAATAGTCGGCTCAAAGCTGGCAGTTGATCCTATAATATCATTTTTTATCTCATCAAGAGTATAGCCAACAGCCAAATATGTAGCCACTTTAGCAATAGGATAACCTGTAGCTTTAGAGGCAAGAGCGGAGCTTCTGCTAACTCTTGGATTCATTTCGATGACAGTCATTCTTCCGTTTTTGGGATTGACGGCAAATTGCACATTACTTCCACCGGTATCCACACCTATCTCTCTAAGTATTGCAAAAGAAGCATCTCTCATCGCTTGATACTCTTTATCGGTCAATGTCAAAGCCGGAGCTACTGTTATACTATCTCCGGTATGAACACCCATAGGGTCAAAATTTTCGATAGAGCAAACTATGATACAGTTATCGTTTCTATCTCTTATAACTTCCATCTCGTACTCTTTCCAACCAAGTAACGATTCTTCTATGAGTATCTCACTTATAGGACTCTCTTCGAGACCATTTTGTGCCAAAGCTTTATATTCATCTATATTGTATGCTACACCACTTCCTCCGCCGGCAAGTGTGTAGCTTGCTCTTATGATAAGAGGAAAACCTATCTCCTCTGCAGCTTTTATAGCTTCTTCCATATTGTAAGCATATTTACTTTTAGGCAAATCCATACCGATTTTTATCATCGCCTCTTTAAAGGCTTGTCTGTCTTCACCTTTTCTAATCGCTTCCGGATTTGCTCCAAGAAACTTAACACCTTCAAGCATACCCTTTTCGTACATACTCATTGCAACATTTAAAGCAGTTTGTCCGCCCATTGTAGGTAAAATTGCATCTATATTTTCTTTTTTTATAATTTTTGAAATAATCTCTTCATTGATGGGTTCTATATAAGTTTTATCGGCAAACTCGGGATCAGTCATGATAGTAGCCGGATTTGAATTGATAAGCACAACTCTATAACCAAGCTCTTTTAAAGTTTTAGTAGCTTGTGTTCCACTGTAATCAAACTCACAAGATTGACCTATGATGATAGGACCAGAACCTATCAAAAGTATAGTTTTTATATCTTCTCTTTTTGGCAATTTTTATCCTTTTATGGTTGTATAACTATATGAAAAAAACCTGGTACGGCAACTTTGGCATATGGCTCCACTACTGCACTGGTATATGACTCTTCTTTTAACACTTGGGTAACTTTTCCGACTTTAATACCTTCAAAAAATATATTATCAAGACCGCTTGTATAGACTTCATCGCCTATATTAACTTTCATCCACGATGGAATATATCTTATAATCATCTCTTCCTTATCTCCAAAAATTATTCCGGGTAATTTCTTTTCTCCTATATATACAGAAAATATGCACTTCTCATCCCCTTGCAATAATCCCATGGCTTTTTGATCTTTGTTTATAACTATGCCGGCACTATATCCTCTATACAAAAGACCAAAAATTTTATCTTTCTTTAAACCTTTAAAATCAAGCCAAACTCTATTATAATTAGCTAAATCAACATAAGATATAGCTCTTGTTACATTCATATCCGGAGTATAAATTTCACTCTTATCTTTCAATAAACTATTTAATTTTCCAGCAAATGCAGACGAAAGTAGTGCTATTTTTTCTAAAGAGTTTACCTCTTTTTTTAATTTCACTATACTCTCTTCTTGCTGTATATATTTATCCTTAAAATCTTCTAAATTTTTTAAAACATTTACATAATATGTTTTGATACCTAAAGTTATATCAAAAATCGGATTTTTAATAAAACCATTAAAATTATATTTTATAAGCAATAATACTATTACTATAAAAAGAATAAAATATTTATATTTAATCATTTACAAGTTGTCTTAAAAACTTCATCTCCTCCAAAACTCTTCCTGTTCCTTTAGCTACTGCCAACAAAGGTTCATCAGCTACATATACGGGAAGTTTAACCAATTCGCTTAAATATTTATCTATACCTCTTATCAAAGCTCCTCCACCTGTAAGAACTATACCATTTTCAACAATATCTCCTGCCAAATCCGGAGGTGTTACTTCAAGCACATCTTTGAGTGCATCACTTATCTCTTTAATCGGTTCTTTCATAGCTTCTCTAATATCTTCACTATTTAATTCAACACTCACAAGTAAACCACTTATCTGATCTCGTCCTTTTACCACAAGAGTTAAATTTTCTTCAAGTTTTATAGCTGTTCCTATAGCAATTTTGATACTCTCGCCAGTTCTATCACCTATCAAAAGATTATATTTCTTCTTAACATAATCAACTATAGCTTGATCTATTTTATCTCCTGCAACTCTAATAGATTTGCAAATAACCAATCCCCCAAGAGATATAACTCCTATTTCAGTAGTTCCTCCTCCTATATCAACGACCAAGTTACCGTGAGGTTTTTTAATCTCAAGATCTGCTCCGATAGCAGCAGCCATAGGCTCTTCTATAAGATAAACTTCTCTAGCTCCCGCACTCATAGCTGACTCTCTAACAGCTTTTCTCTCTACTTGAGTAAGCCCATAAGGAACACATATAACAATTCTTGGTCTTATAAAACTCTTTCTTTTGTGAGCCTTTTCTATAAAGTATCTTATCATCTTTTCGGTCATATCAAAATCAGCTATAACTCCATCTTTCATAGGTCTGATAGCTTGGATATTACCCGGGGTTTTTCCAATCATATCTTTAGCTTCATGTCCTACGGCTAAAATATTATTTCTTCCATGCTTATCTCTCTGAATTGCCACGACAGAAGGCTCATTGATAATAATTCCTTTACCTCTTAGCAATACAAGTGTATTGGCTGTACCCAAATCTATACTCATATCATTTGAAAAAAATCCTATTATTTGATCTAATATCATCTATTTCCTCTTTATGCTATTTTTTTACTATTTTTTATAAATAACGGCTTTGCACCGTTTTCTACAACATCTTTTGTTATCAACACTTCATAACCTTTAAGCTCCGGAAGTTCAAACATTATATCAACCATGATCTCCTCCATGATCGATCTAAGTCCTCTAGCACCCGTTTTTCTCTTGATAGCCATCTTTGCAATCTCCAGCAAAGCATCATCCTCAAAACTAAGCTTCACATCATCAATGGCAAACAATTTTTTATACTGTTTTACTATCGCATTTTTCGGCTTGGTTAAAATATCAACCATATCTTCCTCGGTTATCTCATTCAGAGTTGCGATAGAATGAAGTCTTCCTATCAATTCCGGTATTAAACCGTAATTGACCAAATCATCCGGCTCTACAAGTTCTATTAGATTGTCATCTTCGCTTTTATTTCTCTTTTCTTGATTAAAACCTAAGACATTATTGCCTATTCTTCTTTTTATGATATCTATAAGTCCGTCAAAAGCTCCACCACAAACAAAAAGTATATTTGAAGTATCTATCTGCAAAAACTCTTGATTGGGATGTTTTCTACCACCTTTTGGGGATATATTGACGATGCTTCCCTCTATGATTTTCAAGAGTGCTTGTTGTACTCCCTCTCCAGAAACATCTCTCGTTATAGATCTGTTTTCACTCATTCTGGCAATCTTATCTATCTCATCGACAAAAACTATACCCTGTTCTGCTTTTTTAACATCTCCATCCGCCTCTTGCAATAGTTTTGTTAAAATATTTTCAACATCCTCTCCCACATAACCTGCTTCAGTCAAACTTGTAGCATCAGCGATGGCAATAGGAACATCAAGAAACTTTGCCATAGTTTGAGCCATAAGAGTCTTCCCGCTTCCAGTAGGTCCTATAAATAAAATATTTGATTTTTGAATCTCCGTTTTATCATCTTTAACTAAATCTTTTTTAAATATTCTTTTATAGTGGTTATATATACCGACTGCAAAAATCTTTTTAGCCCTTGATTGTCCAATCACATAATCATCTAAAACCTTTTTTAACTCTTTAGGGGTAAAGGACATTCCTTCTTCACTATCAATCCTATCGGCAATCTCTTCATCACCAAATAAAATCTTATAAGCAGATATCACACAATGTTCGCAAATACGAACCCCATTACCCTCTATTAGTCTATTTTCATCACTCTCTATCGAACCGCAAAAACTACATTTTTTCATATATTTTTATCCTCTTTAGGGAAATTTTTACAAATGTCTATCAAATGGTATCCCTCTTGTTGTTTGTTTAATAAAGTTACAAAACTTTAATACTTTTTCATTTGAACTCTCTCTTAAAACCTCTTCAATACTCTCTTTTATAGGTTTACTTGATTTAAAAACGGCTTTATAGGCTCTTTTTAACTCATTTATATCATCTCTTTGAAACCTTCTTCTAAGTCCTACAAGATTTAAACCTTTCAATTTGGCACGATTTCCTTCGGCAAGACAAAAGTGAGGAATATCTTGGCTGACAGCACTTGCTCCACCTATCATAACACTTTCACCTATCTTAACAAATTGATGAATAGGAGTTAAACCTCCCACAACGGTAAAATCCCCTATCTCTACATGTCCGGCAAGAGTAGCGGAATTTGCCAAAATGACATTGTTACCTATAATGCAATCGTGTGCTATATGACAATATGCCATGATATAATTGTTATCTCCGAGAATTGTTTTTTTATCCTGTTTTAATGTGGGAAGATTGATAGTAACATACTCCCTGATGATATTGTTTTTTCCTATGATAAGCTCTCCGCACACACCTTTATATGAAACATCTTGAGGAAAATTGCCTACTACCGCATAAGAGTGTATCTGGGTATTGTCCCCTACCTTGGTATCTCCTCTTACCTGTGCACCTTGAAAAACTTTTACTCCGTCACCAAGTTTTACATGAGAACCCACAAAAGCAAAATCACCTATCTCCACATCTTTACCGATTATTGCACCATCTTCAATGATAGCCGTTTTTGCAATATTGCTCATCTTATTTATCCACAATCATAGCTTTTAGTTCCGCTTGTGCGACAACCTTATCGTCAACATATGCCTTACCGTCAAGTACCCATATAGTACCTTTGTGCTTAATGACATTTAATTTATAAACCAACTTATCTCCCGGTTTTATCGGAGATCTAAACTTAGCTTTATCAATGCTCATAAAATAAACCACTTTATCTTGGGTATCCTCTTGGTCATCTTCACTCATACTTTTAAATGCCAATACACCTCCGGCTTGAGCCATACCTTCGATGATCATAACTCCGGGATATATAGGATGCTCAGGAAAATGCCCCTGAAATACTTGCTCCCCTATGGTTACATTCTTGTAAGCCTCTATCGACTTTGACGGTTCTATCGAAACAACTCTATCAACAAGTAAAAATGGAAATCTATGAGGAAGTATCTTTTGAATTTCTACAACATCTAATAACATTTTTTGCAAACCTTTTATCAAATTCTAATATTTTATCAAAAAATTACTAAATTTTCCCTAATATCTTGATATAAAGTTGCATCACAATATATTTCAAAATTAAGAAAATCTATCTTTTCAACTATTACCATAGTAGAAATTGAATAAAAAGAGTTTTCTATCTTCATTCTCATCTCTTGTTCTTCTTTAAAAAGAGGAGGATTTTTTATCAAATCCAAAATATTTTTATAAGATTTTTTAAACAATAAATTAAATTTTTCAAGTGTTAAAATTTTTACCTCTTCTCTATTTGAATAGTATATATCATTAACATTTTTTTCTATTTTTAACTTTGCTTTTTTTCTTTTCAATTGGGAATATGATAAAAAATATGATGGTATTACTTTTTTATCAACTCTCATATATGCTCTTAACAATCGATAATTTAAAAATCTCTCTTTTACTATTTCATACTTTTTACCAATCTTTTCAAGCCCATATCTCTTTTCATATAAAACTCTTCTCTCTTCAAGAGAATTTGGCATAACTTGAGCATTAATACTCTCAAACAATTCTTGGGCTATCTTTTTTTGAATATCTCTCTGTTTTGATAAGGCATAGATACAACCACAATAATCCTGACGATACAATTTATCTCTTCTGGATAAAGAGAATTGCTCTTGTGTACCGCCCCCTACTCTAAAATCAAGACAAACAAATTCCACTCCATATCTCTTTGCCAATCTCTCCCCGACATCTCTAAGTTGTTCTATTGATTTTTTCGGACTTGTCAAAAGAGTCGTCGTAACTTTTGTCTCTCCTATCTCAAGAGCTTTCTTCATGCTCTCTTCAACTCTTTTATCAAAGCAGATAGTACATCTCTCGCCCTTTTCGGGTTCATCTTCATAACCTCTAACAGCATTCATCCAAGAGATATAGTCATACTCCCCCTCTATAAGCTCAACACTGAGCATTTCACAACTTCTTTTCACATCAAGAAGTCTTAGGTAGTATTCACTATATGGATGGATATTGGGATCATAAAAAAACCCTATCAACTTTTCATCGGGATATATCTCTTTTAATTTTTGCAAAAAAAAATGGCTATCTACCGAACAGCAAATATGGACTAACATAACTCATTCAGTGCCTGTTTTACCTCATTTACATGATTTTTAACTTTTACTTTATCCCATCTTTTTGCCACATTTCCTTTTGGATCTATCAAGTAAGTCGTCCTAACAACTCCCATATACTCTCTGCCGTACATTTTTTTAAGCTGCCAAACTCCATAGTCGCTCAATACCTTTTTCTCCTCGTCACTAAGCAGAGTGATCTTTAAATCCTTTTTCTCTATAAAATTTCTATGTTTTTTAGGACTATCGGGACTAATACCTATCACTACGGCATTTATTTTTTCAAAATCGGGCAAACTTTTCGCAAAGCCACAAGCCTCCGTAGTACAACCCGGAGTATTATCTTTCGGATAAAAATACAAAACTACCCATTTCCCCTTTAAATCTCTCAAGCAAATCTCCACTTCGTCTTGATTTGGCAAACAAAAATTTATCGCCCTATTTCCAACTTCTATCACATTGTTCCTTTATAATTTTTATTGAAATTTTTTATAAAACCGATAACATCTTTTTCCGCAATAGGTTTGCTATATAGATATCCTTGTATAACAAAACAGCCTCTTTCAAATAAAAACTCCCTTTGCTTCACATCCTCAACACCCTCTGCTATAATTTTTAAATTCAATCCCTTGCCAAGCTCTATGATAGTATTGACTATAGCCTCATCCACTTTAGAGCCCGGAATATCTCTTACAAAGGATTGATCAATTTTTATCACATTCAAAGGAAGCTTTTTAAGATAAGCAAGAGAGGAGTAGCCTGTTCCAAAATCATCCATGGAAACCATAAAACCCATATCTTGAAAACTTTTCAATAGATTTTTAGATGTTTTGATATTTTTCATAACAAACCCCTCCGTAACTTCCAATTCCATTAAATCACTACTACATCCATTTGATTTTAAAGAAGTTTTTACAACATCTATCAATCTATCATCTTTTAACTGCTTATCGGAAAGATTGATAGCTATTCTTCCTATATCATACCCTCTCTTTTGTAGCATCACAGCAAAACTCATAGCTTTATTCATAACCATTTCACCTATATCAAATAGTAAATTTAATTGTTCTGCTATATCAATAAACTCTATAGGTGAAACAATTTCATCTCCTCTTTTCCATCTTATCAAAGCTTCAAATCCAACTATCTTTTGCTTTTTTATATCTACTTGAGGCTGATAATAGAGTATAAATTCATCATTTTTGATAGCATTTTTTAAACTCTCCTCAAGTGTATGTCTTTTTTGAATCCTTTTATACATTTTATCTTGATAAAAGACATATCTGTTTTTTCCCTCTTCTTTTGCTTTATACATTGCTATATCAGCATTTCTAATCAACTCTTCACTATTGTTTCCATCAGAAGGATACAGAGTAACTCCCATGCTTACCCCTACTTTTAAGTAGTGTTTTTGCACCATAAAAGTGGCGGAAAAAGCTTTTTTCAATTTATCCGTTACCATAACAACATCATTTTCATCATGACAATTTGTCAAAAGCAAAACAAACTCATCTCCTCCAAACCTAAAAAGATAATCAGTCTCTCTAATTTCATCTTTAAATCTTTTGGCAACTTGCATCAAAAGTTCATCGCCTACATCATGACCGTAGTAGTCATTGATATTTTTAAAACCGTCCAAATCCATAAACACTATGGCAAAAATCTTATCCTCTCTTTTGCTCCTTGCTATCTCCTCTTTGATTATCTCATCAAACATATATCTATTGGGCAAATTTGTTAAAGTGTCGTGTTTTGCATGATAAGATAACTCCATCTCTTTATTTTTTAACTCTTTTTCTATCTCTTTTCTTATAGTGATATCCCTACAAGCAGCATGTAAAATAGCATCTTCCTTGATTTCTATAGATGTAACTACAACTTCTATCCAAAAAAGTTCTCCGGTAATCTTTTTGGCAAGCCATTCACATCTGTAAACACCTCTTTTTTTAGCTTCAGAAAGTAATTTAGATATTTTTACTTTAGAGGATTCTCCATCTATTTGATACTTTGAGGATAAAGAAAGCACATCATAAGATAACAACTCTTCTTTATCTTTAGCACCAAACATTTCAATCGCCATTTCATTGCAAGATATAAATTTATTATCTTTTATAAGAAATATACCATCTTTTGATTTTTCAAAAAGAAGTTCAAACATCTTTTTTTGTCTATTTATCTCTTTATACTGAGCTGTTATATTATCTTCATACTCTAAAAATATCTTTTTTATTTTATTTGCCATAACAATCATCAAAATACTCAACAAAACGATTACAAGCAAAGATATTAAAATGATATCTTTAATGATCATTGATATCTCATTTTTCAATATGTTATACTTTTCATTTGCACTATTTATAATGTCTCTGATATAAAAACCAGCTCCTATGACATAATTGATTTTTGGAACCAATTTGACAAAAGATATCTTATAAGCGGGTTTTTTTGTTAGCGGATCTATAAGTGCTATATATTTATTAAAAAAACCATCAGGATGCTTTATCGCTCCATTTATCATCTCTCTTGTCATATGTCTATGCTCTGCATTGACATAATTCCATATATTTTTACCTATCATAGACTTTTTTATATGACTAAGTACTGTTCCGTTTAAATCAAATGCAAATATATATCCTTTTTTACCATATCTATAATGTCTTATTATATTTAGAGATATTTTTTTAACTTTATTTAGAATATCGTTTTCATAATAGGCACTCCCTACAAATATATTTAATGGCTTAAACTTTTTTATATACCCTATCTTTTTTTGCATTTTTTTACAACCGGGTTTATGCCAATACCAACTTTTAAAAAAAGAATCCTCTTTTTTTAGTCTATCAATAGTATCTTTTATGACTTCTTCGTCCATTTCATTTTTCAAATGTAGTAAATTTTTTCCCTCAAGAGATGGTTTAATAGGCAGTAAAATAGAAGTGCCGTTTAAATCATATATGAAAAAATAGCCACTTAGATTATCAAAAAATCTAACATCTTTCAATCTATCATGTATCTTTTTGAGTATTTCCTGTTTTGGTAAATTTCTATTTTGTTTATAAATATCCTCAATGATTTTATAGGCAAATTCCACCATATATTTTATATTTTCTTTTGACTCTTTGTTTATAATATCATAATTTGCCTCTATCTGCTTTATGAGTCTATTAATGCGATCTTTTATTGCATCTTTTTCTATATTTATCAATTTTGTTTTATATAGCACAATCTCTTTTTTGTAAAGAGCATTTTCTCTATATACAAGGATAGAAGCTATCAATGTAACAATTACAATCATAGAGGCAATAGGTATAAAATATATCCATTTTACAAGTTGTTTATTGTCTATTTTATTCATTTTACTGTTATCTCTTTATTGTTGATATACAAACTGAGCTAAATTATACATTATAAATATTTAAACCCGAATTATATCTATTTTAGCATCAGTTTATAATTCGATTTTAATATTATTTTTGATAATATATCTTCTTATTTTAATCAACTAAGGATAATATTTATGGAGAAAGCAAAGTATATTTGGATGGATGGAAAACTTACACCTTGGGATGAAGCAAAAGTTCATATTTTAACTCATACACTACATTACGGCAACGGTGTATTTGAGGGTACAAGAGCTTATCAGACTGAAGATGGCTTGGCGATATTTAGACTAAGAGACCATACTAAGAGACTTTTAAATTCTGCTAAAATCACTATGATAAAACCTCCTTACACGATAGAAGAGTTAGAAAATGCACAAATTGAACTACTTAAAGCCAATGATTTTAAATCAAATGTATATCTAAGACCTCTTATCTATCTTGGATATGGGGTTATGGGGCTTTACCATGTGAATGCTCCCGTTCAAACTTCCATAGCCGCATGGGAATGGGGTAGTTATCTTGGGGATGAGGGGCTTGAAAAGGGTATCAGAGTTAAAATCAGCTCATTTACAAGAAACTCTGTCAAATCCACTATGGGAAAAGCTAAAGCCGTCGCAAACTATCTCAACTCCCAAATGGCAAAATTTGAAGCCGTAGAGTGCGGATATGAAGAGGCCCTTATGCTTGATGATGAAGGTTTTATAGCTGAAGGTAGCGGTGAGTGCTTTTTTATAGTTAGAGACGGGGTATTGATAACTCCTCCAAACGATACATCTCTTGAATCCATAACACAAGATATGGTGATAAAACTTGCAAAAGATTTGGACATAGAGGTAAAGAGAGAGAGGATAACAAGAGATGAAGTGTTTGTATGCGATGAAGCATTTTTTACAGGTACTGCCGCCGAAGTTACTCCTGTTAGAGAAGTTGATGCCAGAATTATAGGAAATGGAAAAAGAGGTGCTATAACAAAAAGATTGCAAGAAGCATATTTTGATGTAGTTTACGGAAGAAATGATAGATATAAAAATTTATTAACATATATTTAAAAACAAAAGGACATTAATGCCAGCAGATTTAAACGACTATTTTAAAAAAAATAGCCAGAATAAAGACAATAATAACAACTTTGAGCCACCTCAATTTTTTAAAGATTTTGGTAAAAAAGCAGGACTTTTATACACTCTTATCGTTATAATAGGATTGCTTATACTTGCAAAACCGTTTGTAGTGATAAATTCGGGAGAGGTAGGTATAAAGGCCACAGCAGGTAAATTTGACCCCAAAGCTCTTTCTCCCGGACTTCATTTTTTTATGCCGTTTGTTCAAGATGTTTTTATAGTGGATACGAAAGTTAGGATAATTAACTATACAGACAATGAAGATGTTACCATCCAAAATACAAAATCAGGGATAAAATTCAAAAGAGCTATTTTTGTACTTGATGCAAGAGGATTGCCGGTTTCTATCGATTTGACTGTACAGTATAAGTTAAAAGCAAAGTCTGCTCCTCAAACCATAGCTACTTGGGGACTTAGCTGGGAAGACAAAATTATAAATCCGGTAGTTAGAGATGTAGCTAGAAATATAGTGGGAAAATACACAGCCGAAGAGTTGCCGGTAAAAAGAAACGAGATAGCCGCTCAAATCACAACTGGCATAAAAGACAGGATAGATGCTCAACCAGGACAACCGGTACAACTTCTTGCTGTTCAACTTAGGAGGATAGTTCTACCTCAAAAGATAAAAGATCAAATTCTTAGAGTTCAGATAGCAAAACAACAAGCCCAACAAGCAAGATATGAAGTTGAAAGAGCTAAGCAAATAGCACAAAAAAATGCTGCTCTTGCACAAGGTGATGCCGATGCAAGAAAGATAAGAGCTCAAGGTCAAGCTGATGCAACTAAGATAGAAGCCAATGCTAATGCTTATGCAAATAAAGAGTTAGGCAAAAGTGTTACACCAAATCTTTTAAAATTAAAACAACTTGATGTACAGGGTAAATTTAATGAAGCCTTGCAAGTCAATAAAAATGCTAAAATTTTCTTAACTCCAGGAGGAGTTGTTCCGAATATTTGGCTTGACAGCAAAGATTCTCAAAAGGCGGTTTCAGTTGGAAGTAAGTGATATAAAAAAGATAGCCAATAGAGTGGATTGGGATAAGAGTCCTCTTATCCCCGCTATCGCACAAGACTATAAAAGCGGAAAAGTTTTAATGTTGGCATATATGGATAGAGTTGCTCTGGAGCTTACACTCAGTACCAATATAGCCCACTACTTTTCAAGGAGCAGACAGAGGATTTGGAAAAAGGGTGAAACAAGTGGAAATATCCAAAAAGTGAAGGATATTTTTATAGATTGCGATGATGATACGATACTGTTGCAAGTAGAGCAAATAGGCGGTGCAGCTTGTCACACAGGACGAGAGAGTTGTTTTTTCACAAAACTTCAAAGTGGAGAAGTCATATCCAAGCCTATAGAAAACAGTACGGATAACTACTCTATCGTAGATAAACTCTATCATGTTATTCAAGAGAGAAAAAAAGCTGACCCAAAAACATCATATACAGCATCTTTATATCAAAAAGGAGAAAATACTATACTTAAAAAGGTAGTTGAAGAAGCAGGAGAGTTTTGTTTTGCTATAAAAGACGACAAAGAAGAAGAGATTATCTATGAGGCTGCAGATTTGACATTTCATACTCTTGTAGCTCTTGCACACAAAGGAATAAATCCCGAAAGAGTAAAAAGTGAACTATCAAAAAGATTTGGACTTAGTGGCATAGAAGAGAAAAAAAATAGGCAAAAATAGGCTATACATTGTTATCTTTAAAACTATATTTTCAAAATTTAACTATTTATGACTATATAGGATTCGGGTGGCTATTTTTAACTTTTATTATATTGGTTATTTTTAGTCTATATTTTTTTGGCAGAAAACCTATGTTTGCTATTTTTATGTTATTTATATCTTTTCTTTTTATTCCGGGAGGTTTTTTAGGGATTAAATATTTTCTTGACAACAATATCAGAAAAAATAGTGTCAATATTTCTAAAATAAAGCCTTTGCATTTTACAAACTCTTTGATTGTTGAAGGTGATATAACAAATAAAGGAAAAATTGACTTTAAAAAGTGCATTTTAAATATAAAAATAAAAAAAAGTGATAAAAATAAAATAAGAAATTTTATTAATTTGCTAAAGTCTATAAGAAAAGTGACGATGTTTATAGATAAGCCGATAGCAAAGATGCAAAACTATCATTTTAAGACAATGATTAATGATATTACTTATAAAAAAGATTACAATGTTTCAGCTTCGGCAATATGTTACTAAGGTTGAAAAATGACATACTTTACAATTCTTCATTGGATAACATTAATAATATTTTTTCTTATCTTTCTGCTACTTGTTATAATTTCAAAAAAAGAGACCAATCCAAAAATATTTTGGTCTATGGTTTTTTCATCATTTCTTGTTATTAGTACTCTTTCTCTATTTTCTATATTTGTTCTTGACAAATATACAAAAAAGGCAAAACTTATCAATGTTACCCACAAAAGAGTACTTATGAGTGAGTCTATTATGTTTTTTGGACGAGTTAAAAACATAGGAAAATTTAAAATCGGACGATGTAAATTTGAAGTTAAAATTGTCAATAATGCTTTAAACCCAAACAGAATATCTGGCTCAACATTATATACTCCAAGATCAGGTTTAAAACAACTTTTTTCCAGCAAAAAAGAGAAGCTATCAACTATCATAAAAGACTTTGTGGTGGCCAAAGATTTAAAACCGGGAGAAATTAAAAGTTTTGGAGTTGGCATGCACTATCCCTCCTATTTTCAAAAATCAAGTATAAAATATAAACTCTATTGTCACTAATCGATAAAATAGTCTCCGTCAAAACTCACAAGAGAGTAATTTCTGTCGTATCCTATAGCTTCTTTCAAACCCTCTATGCTTAAAAAGGTCAAACTGTCCGCTCCCATATACTCTTTTATCTCTTCTTTTGTCTTATTGGCACTCATCAACTCTTTGTAGCTCGGAGTATCTATGCCGTATTTACAAGGGTATTTTATCTCCGGTGCGGCTATCATCATATGTATCTCTTTTGCTCCGGCATCTTTTAACATCTTTACTATCTGTTTTGAAGTAGTACCTCTAACCAAAGAGTCATCAAGCACTATAACTCTTTTCCCGTTTATCTTCTCTTTGATAGGAGAAAGTTTTAATTTAACTTTTAAATCCCTTATCTCCTGAGTTGGCTCTATAAAAGTTCTCCCCACATAGTGATTTCTAACTATCGCCAATTCAAAAGGAATATCACTCGCTTTGGAGTAACCAAGGGCTGCAGCTACACCACTATCCGGAACTGGTACTACCATATCAGCCTCTATATGTTTCGCCTCTTGAGCTAAAGCCCAACCTATCCTGCCTCTAACTTTATAGATACTTTTACCGTCTATCACACTATCCGGTCTTGCAAAATATATATACTCAAAAGCACAAGGTCTATAATCACTCTCAAAAAGCTGGACAGACTCCATAATTTTCGGATTTTCTTTGTCAAATATAAGCATTTCTCCCGGTCGTATATCTCTTACAAATTTAGCTTTTACAAGATCAAATGCACAGGTTTCACTTGCCACTATATATCCACCGCTTTCAAGTTTTCCAAGAGATAGAGGTCTGACACCGTATCTATCTCTTATGACAAACTGTTTGCTTCTACTTTGTATGATAAAACAGTATGCACCTTTTACCTTTTTTAATGCCTCTACAATCCTATCTCTTAAATGTTCTTTTTGGCTCCTCGCTATAAGATGTACTACATTTTCCGTATCCATTGAGGTTGCAAATATAGCCCCCTCGTTTATCAACTCTTTTCTAACTTCGTTTTTGTTGATCAGATTACCGTTATGAACGATAGATATCTCTCCAAGCTTATATCTTGCAAAAATAGGCTGTGCATCAAGTATAGAGTCTTGTCCTGCCGTTGAGTATCTATTGTGTCCTATTGCCTGAGTTCCTTTGAGAATTTTAAATGAATCATTATCAAAAACTTCCGTTACAAGACCTCTGCCTTTTATCGTTTTTATATGACTATCATCACTGACACTTATACCGGTAGCCTCTTGACCTCTATGTTGCATAGCAAAAAGAGCATAATATGCTATCTTTGATGCATTTTCATCTCCAAAAACTCCAACTATTGCACACATTTTATAACTCCATTATTATCAAGATAAGCCGAGACAATCGTTAATGCTATATAGCTTCGGCTCCATATTTGCTATCCATTTTGCAGCTCTTATGGCACCTTTGGCAAAGGTATCTCTACTGGTGGCAGTATGATTTAACTCTATAAATTCTCCATCATTATAAAACCCCACGGTATGCCTTCCGACAATATCGCCACCTCTAAGAGCCATAATAGCTATCTCATCTTTTTTTCTCTCCCCGATATTTCCGTTTCTTCCGCTCACTCTAACTTCATCAAGCAAAAGTCCTCTTGCATTGGCTACACTCTCTCCCAAAGTCAAAGCCGTACCACTTGGGGCATCTTTTTTATATCTATGGTGCATTTCCACTATCTCAATATCAAAATCACTCAATGCTTCCGATGCAAGAGCGGCCAATTTATTTAAAACTGCTACACCCAAAGACATATTGGTTGAGTATAGAACCGGAACTTTTTGGCTTAACTCTTTTATGAGGTTGTGTTGATGCTCATTTAAACCAGTAGTGCCTATGACAAGTGGCTTAGGATTTTGTAAAGCTCTTTCCAAAAGAGTTTGTGTGCCTTTCGGCAAAGTAAAGTCGATAACTACATCGGAATTTTCCAAAAGTGTATCCGTGTCGTTTGTTATCAAAACATTTTCCGGCACAGCAAATGTAAACTCTTCTATAGCATGAAGTACCGATATCTCCACATCTTTATCATTTTTTAAATTCTCTATAAGAAGTTTTCCAACTCTTCCGGTTGATCCGTGAATTCCAACTTTTACCATTCTATTCTCCAAGATAAGATATTACATTAATCGCTGCAGTAGCACCATCTCCAGCTGCACATACAACTTGCTTTGGAGCTTTTATCCTTATATCTCCGGCAGCAAATAATCCTTTTACAGAAGTTTTCATAGATAAATCCACAATAACTTCTCCATACTCACTTACATCACAAAGATAACTTCCGTCACTTTGTTTCAAAACTCCATTATTTACATTCATTCCGACAAACACAAATATACCGGGTACCTTCAAATCTCTCTCGTCGCCCTCTTTATTAATGGTTAGTACACCTTGCACCCCCATAGTGTCACCATAAACTTTTTTAATTTTAGAGTTTAATACCAACTCTATATTTTCACACTTTTTCAATCTTTCAACAGTCGCAGGACTTGCTCTAAAAGCATCTCTTCTATGTATTAGATAAACTTTCGAGCATATATGAGAAAGATATATCGCCTCTTCCAAGGCAGTATCTCCACCTCCAAGAACTGCAACTTCTTTATTTTTGTAAAAAAATCCATCACAGGTAGCACAAGTACTAACACCTCTACCGAGAAACTCATCCTCACCTTCAAAATTGGCTCTTCTTGGAGTGCTTCCGGTACAAATTATAACCGCTTTAGCATCCACCTCTTCTCCTCCGGCAAGAGAAATGGCAAATACTTCTTCAGACTTTTTTGATACCCTGGTAACCTCTTTCATCTCATGCTTTAAGCCAAATCTCATACACTGTTCAGGCCACGGTTCCATAAGCTCCATGCCGGTAACGACATCTTTAATGCCCGGATAATTCTCTATCTCGCTACTTTGTGTGATTTGACCTCCCGGCATCCCTTTTTCAAACATAACTACATTTTTAAGACCGCCTCTTGTAGCATACAATCCTGCAGTCAAACCGGCAGGACCTCCGCCGATAATCGCTAAATCTAACATTTTTGCCCCTTTTTAAATTGTTTCTATCATACTGTCTTGTTTATATCTATACTTTTTTACTTTTTTTATCATAAATATCGAAGGAACTCTATAAACATTAAATCTTTGTATAAGAGCCAATATCGTATTGATACCCGTAGTCAAATAGATAACTCTATCACTATTTTTAAACCTTTTTTGATATATATCCACAGCTAAAATCTTAACTTTGTTTTTAACTCTTTTTAGTATCTTTTGAATATCATTTTTTCTTGAACTATAAATCACAACCACATACTCTTTATCCATAGGTTTAAAAATATCTTTCTTTTCATAAAAGACCCATTTGTCAAAATTGATAAATTTATATTCCGCAAACCTATAGTTAAAGTAGGCATAAGCACTTGCTATCATAAGAGCACCGAAAAATGATGCGAAGAGATAATTAAGGGAGAAGATTTTTCTCCCTTTTTTTAAAGCCATTATAAGATTGAGTTTAGTTTATCCGCAATAACTTGCTTTCCTGCTGCTCCAATCATTTGATCTACAAGTTGTCCATCTTTAAAAAAGAGAATTGTGGGGATAGATCTGATACCATACTGAATAGCTATATCTTGCTCTTCATCGGTATTAACTTTACAAATCTTAGCTTTTCCATCAAAATCTTCCGCCAACTCTTCGATAACCGGAGCTATCATTCTGCAAGGTCCACACCATGGTGCCCAAAAATCAACTAAAGTTACACCCTCTTTTATAGTATCGTTAAAATTAGATGCATTTAATTCTATATATTTTCCCATTTTATTATCTCCTATGTTTTTTTAAGTGTCTTACACTTTAGGTTGATATTATACCCTTTTTTCTTTAAAAGGCAATTATGATATACTTTTAAAAAAATAATTGGGATTTTTATGGTCATAAAAGATTTTAATTTCAAAAATGAAAACATAAAAATAGATATTCAAAAAGAGATAAATAGTATATTAAATAAATTAACTACATACAATCCAAAACAAAATAATCAAAAACTTTTTACAGATATAAAACATATCCTATCATATATAAAACAAAAAGGTGGGATTAAAACTTTACCAAAATTTCAAAAATTTGATAATTTAATTAAAACTATAAATACCAAGCTAAATAAATATCCAACCGATAAATTTTTACAAAATATAAAAAATGAAATATCATCTATACCCAAAAAAGATAGTAATTTTTTTCAAATAAACAAAGATAATGAGCCAATTAAAAATCTCTTCAAATTAGTGGACTTGACAGAAAATTTAATTGAAGCCAATAAAGATAACAAAACTATACAACTTTTAAAAGCTCACAAAGATATTCTTAATAAACTCTTGAGCAATCATATAAATAAAAACGAAATGGCAAAAAAAACATATTTAAATTTAGATATAAAAAATAACAAAGAGTTAAAAGATATTTTATCAAATATAAAAAACTTGATAGAAAACATTAAGCAAAAGATTCCTGCCAATGCCAAAGATACTCATAAAATATTGTCTCAAATATCCTCCATAATAAAAAACAACACAAAAGAATCAAATCAGATAAAAGTAGAAAGCTTTGAGCAAATCATTAAAAAAACGATAAAAAAATCCCAAGGATTAAAGATATCTTTTTATGGAGAAAAACACAATATAAAACATATAGGAAATATAACAAATAACTTAAATAAAATAGTCAAACTCATACAAGACAATCCGAAGTTAAAATCATTCAAACAAACAATTCAGAATTTTACAAAATCCATAGAGCAAATCAACTTAAAAGACAATATACAAAACTCTGGCATTTTGTATGAATCAAAAATTGCACACAATATAGACGACAAAAACATTTCAAACAATCCTATTGTAAAACAGGATATCAAAGCTACTCTACTCGATCTAAAAAATGATATCCATATATTCAAAGACTCAAAAGCTACATCTCTTATAGACAAAACACTCACACAAATAGAATCTTTTCAAACCAATTCGCTTATAAGTTCCACATTTATATCATATGTCCCATTTTTGTGGGAAGGGCTAAAAGAGGGTAGCATGCAGTTTGACAAATTAAAAAAAGAGGATAATTTTAGCTGTAAGATAGAGTTATCTCTTGAAAAATATGGTGATTTACATATGTTACTTTTGCTAAATCAAAACAGTATTTCAATTGGTATAGAGGCAAAAAATACAGAATTTGAAAAAAAAATAAAAAGCAATATAAAAGAGTTAAAAAAAAGGTTAAATGCCATTTCACTAAAATCAAATATATTTTTTGTAAATAGAAAAAACGACCCTTTTTTAAACAATTCATATGATAATAAAATAGATATAGGAATGGATCTTAAAATATGATTAAAGAGAAAAAAGCCGTAGCATTAAAGTATGACAACAAAAGAGATAAAGCCCCCAAAGTTATCGCTAAAGGCAAAGGAGAAGTGGCAAAAAATATTGTCAACATCGCAAAAAAAAGAGGTGTTCCTATCAAAGAAGATAAAGATTTAGTACAAATGCTTAGTCAAATAGAATTAAATAAAGAAATTCCTCCAAAATTGTATAAAGCAGTTGCTGAAATATTTAGTTTTATATATAAATTGACCGGTTAAAATTATCCTATTTATATGACAATTATTAATAAATAGTTATATTTTCTATCATCTCTATACTGTTTTTCTTAACAATAACAGCATCTACACAATAATCCAAATCCATTCTATGTTTCAAAAGATAGTAGTTTATAGTTTTTACAATTTTTTCCACTTTCTTTGGAGTAATTGCATAAACGGGTTCAAAATTTTTACCACTTTTAACCTCTACAAAATGCAAAATTCTATGTTTCAAAGCGATAATATCAATTTCGCCAAATTTTGAGTAAAAATTTCTTTCAACTATACTATAACCATTTTTTTGTAGAAATTTACAAGCTTTATCTTCAGCAACATTTCCAACAATTCTACTCATGTACCAACTCTATATCCACTTTTATAGACTTAAATAGAGCAGTTTTTGTTAATTCATCACTATCATTTCCAAAAAGATAGTTTATATGACTTTTTGCATGGTGAAAACTACAAAACATAGTACCTTTTTTAAGTTTTTTAGTAATTTTATATTTTAAAGGGGTACTTCTCCCATATTTTGAAGAAAGTATTACAAATTTTGCATCTTTAAAAAAATCTTTATCTTTTATGCTGACATGTAAAATATCCTCTTTGTGTCTTTTTAATAGTGTCGGGGATTTTGCCGTTTGATTTGCATTGTTGTAGTGGGCTATTACTCTGCCGGTAGTTAGGTAGTATCTACTTTTTCCCTTTCTTAAAAGCTCTTCAACCATGCCTCTTAAGTAATATTTTCTATATGAAAAGTGTGCTTTTTTATCATCGGTTGCAAATCCATCCATATGCAAGACAGGAGTGCCATTTTTTTGTTTTATCGGCCACTGCAACCCTCTTTGTTTATTGGATGCCAAAAGCTCATAACTCGCATCACCAAATCTATCGCTTGTTTTTCTAAATTCATCCCATATCTCTTTTGATGAATTGTAGTGTTTAAAAAAACCAAACTCTTTTGCTATACCATTTAAAACTTCCCAATCATCAGGAAGATCATTTTCCACCATAGGAGTTGCAAGTTGCACTCTTCTCTCGGCATTTATATATATACCCTCTTTTTCGTAAGCAGATTTTACTCCGTATATGATGTCAGCATATTTTGTAATCTCATTATCAAACAGATCCAAAACTACAAGAAATTCCAACTCTTTAAGAGCCTCTTTTATTTTGTTTTGATTTGGGTGGATATGGGCTATATCTTCCCCCATATTTATAATCGCTTTTATCTCTTTTTGCTTCATAGCCTCTATAATGTCAGGAGTTTTCTTGCCCTCTCTCAATGGAATTTTATAGTCTGGCAAGTAATATGGCAAACAGCCCATATCGCAAACCCCCTGCACATTATTCTGCCCTCTAAGGGGTACAAGACCAGCTCCTTTTTTTCCAATATTCCCGCTCAATATAGCAAGATTGCAAAGAGCTTCTACTGCATAAGAACCATCAAGCTGTTCAGTCACTCCTAAGCCCCACAATATGATAGAACTATTTTTGGCATATTCTCTTGCTATATCTTTTATCATGTCACTTAAGTATTCATACCCTTTAATTTTTTTGAAAAAATCAGGATTTGCATACTCGTCATTTAAAATAGACTCTTTATACTCTTCAAAACCCACTGTTTTAGTAGCTACAAACTCTTTATCATAAAGCTCTTCACTCAATACAACATAACTCATCATGTTAAGAACAAGCAAATTACTCTCAAAAGGCAAAGTACAATCATATGTAGCACTTACACTGATATGGGTTTCTCTTACATCAAATACAGCCACTTTTTTACCATTTTTTAAAGCATTTGTTACTCTTGTGGCGGCTATAGGATGAGCCTCCGTAGTATTTGAACCTATGACAATAATAAAATCCGCTTTTTCTATGTCATCAAAAGGATTTGTAGCCGCACCTTCGCCTATCACTCTTCTCATACCCTTAAGACTGGGGGCATGACACACTCTTGCACAATTATCTATATGAGGGCTAAGCAAAACTTCTCTTATAAATTTTTGAAAAAGATATCCACTTTCGCAATTACTTCTTGCCCCACCGATACCCGCTATCACATCACTTCCGTAAAGATCAGTAACTCTTTGCAATTTCCATGCTGCTATCTTGTATGATAATTCCAGTGAGGGATATATAAACTCATTATCATATGGAATATCTTTTAATAATTCTTCTCTTATCTCTTTTGAAAAATATAACTCATTTTTATAGATAAAATTTTTTCTTATCTTGACCTTAGGTAGTCTTTCGGGAGAGTAAACAAAGTTCCAACCCGCTTTTCCTTTTATACAAAGTTTGCCTCTGCTAATAGTTGTATCTTTTTTTGCATAAATTTTTTCGATATGATTATCTTTTACAACAGCGGTTATTTCACATCCTACACCGCAGTAGGTACAGATAGAATCTATCTCTTTTGTATTCAATCCTCGATCCTAATCATAGATGGCTTATCTTTTACAAAGTGCAATTTTTCAATCTTTTCTAAAGCCTCTTTTATCTTTCTTTCTTGACATTTATGTGTAGAAAAAAGGAGACTTGTTCTACCACTATTTTTAGATGATTTTTGCAAAAAACTGTCTATGGATATATTGTAGTCGGTAAAAATAGAAGAGATTTTACTAAGAACACCAACTTCATCTTCCACACTCATTCTTATATAATACTCAGTTTCTATCAAATCCGCTTCAACAAGACTTAATTCGTTTGTTATCAACTTTTTAAATCCCAACATAGGAGTACTCTCTCCTCTTGCTATAGATATTATATCAGATACAACAGCACTTGCAGTAGCATCTCCACCTGCACCGGCACCATAGTACAAAGTCTCTCCTACAAAATCTCCTACGACACTAACACCGTTCATAACTCCGTCAACTTTTGCTATCATCTGCTCTTTTTTGATAAGTGCCGGATGAACTCTAAGCTCCACTTTGTTGCCGTCTTTTTTCGCTATGGCAAGAAGTTTTATATTATATCCGAACTCTTTGGCAAAAAATATATCATCACTATTTATGGCTTCTATACCCTCTATAAGTATATCCTCTGGCTTAGCATCTATACCATATGCTATGGAGGCAAGGATAAGAAGTTTATGACTTGCATCAAATCCACCAATATCAAAAGTGGGATCCACTTCGGCATATCCAAGCTCTTGAGCCTCTTTTAAAACTTCCGAAAAACTCACACCCTCATTTATCATCTTTGTAAGCATATAATTACATGTTCCGTTTAAAATACCCTTTATTGAGATTATTTGATTTGCACTCAAGCCTTCTCTAAGAGATCTAATGATAGGTATCCCTCCTGCTACACTCGCCTCAAATCCAAACCCTTGAGAATTAGCTATCTCTTGTAGTTCATATCTATGATATGCCAAAAGAGCTTTATTGGCAGTTACAACTGATTTGCCTTTTTTAAGAGCTTTTTTTACTATTTCATAAGCTCTCTCTACCCCACCTATAAGTTCAACTACCATATCTATAGAGTCATCTTCCAATACATCATCCGCATTATCGCTTAGTACAATATCCAAATCTTGATGTTTTTGTAAATTTCTTGCAACTCCAATAGCTGGAACTATCTCCACTCCTGCTCTTGATCTTATGATGTCTTTATTTTCTTTAAGTATCTTTACAACACTACTTCCAACCGTTCCAAGACCTATTATGCCTATTTTTAACATTTTTTCTCCAAATCTTACTTTTTATTTCTTAAATACTGTTTTATATTTCTTGCTGCTTGTCTTATTCGATTGTGATTTTCTATAAGAGCAATTCTTACATACTCATCCCCATGCTCCCCAAAACCAATCCCGGGACTAACAGCTACTTTTGCCTCTTTTAAAAGCTCTTTTGAAAATTGCATACTACCCATATACCTCAATTTTTCAGGGATTCTTGCCCAAACAAACATAGTAGCACTCGGTTTTTCTATCTTCCAACCGGCATTTGCAAAACTTTGAAGTAGCACATCTCTTCTTCCTTTATATATCTGAGTTATCTCTTTAACACAATCTTGAGGACCATTGAGTGCTACCGTTGAAGCCACTTGGATAGGAGTAAACATGCCATAATCAAACCAACTTTTTATCTTTTGGAGTGCGGCTATAAGTTTTGGATTGCCCACTATAAAACCAACTCTCCAACCTGCCATATTGTAACTTTTACTAAGAGTAAAACTCTCCACGGCTACATCTTTTGCACCCTCTGCTTCAAAAATAGATGGGGTTTTATATCCATCATATGTCAAATCCGCATAAGCTATATCACTAAGTATATAAAATCTCTCTTTTTTAGCTATCTGTACAAGTTTTTCATAAAAATCTTTTTTTACAGTTACCGTGGTGGGGTTGTGAGGAAAGTTTACCACTAAAAACTTCGGTTTTGGCATAGACTCTTCTATTGCTTTTTTTAAGTTAACAAAAAAATGATCATAATCCAACTCATACTTTTCATTATAAGTAAAATTCATCTTTACAACATTTCCACCGGCTATGATAAATGCATGGGTGTGTATAGGATAAGCAGGTTCGGGGACTATGGCGACATCTCCCGGATTTGTTATAGCTTGAACAAGATGAACATACCCTTCTTTGCTACCCATAACGGCAACCGCCTCTTTTTCCGGATCAAGCTTTATGCCATATCTTCTTTCGTACCAGTCTGTAATAGCAAGTCTTAGCTTGTATATACCCTTACTGACAGAGTAACCGTAATTTTTAGGTTTTTGAGCGGCTTCCACAAGTTTTTCAACTATATGAGGAGGGGTAGGACCGTCCGGATTGCCCATAGAAAAATCTATAATATCCTCTCCTGCTCTTCTTGCCTTCATCTTCATCTCATTTATTTCAGCGAAGACATAGTTTGGAAGTCTATTTATGGCATTAAATTGTATTTCGTCAAACATATTTTTCCTTTATTTGGAACTAATGTACACTTTCAAGCCAGATCTTATATTGCTTAAAGTGTATTTATCATCAATCATTATATATTTTGTATTTTTGGGAACATCGGTTTTTAATTTTTTAGCGATATCATCTTTTTCATAGATGGAAAGGATATTTAATCCTCTGTCAAAAAAGACTACATAGGGATGCCATCTATTTAGAGGTCTGCTTTGCACAAAAAGTTGACTTGCACCGCCCTGAATGCCAAGCCAGTAGGATTTGATAGGTTTTTTCAAATCATAACTCACATCGCACAATACATCTTTAGCTATCAGTTTTGCATTTTGCATCGAAATGGTATATGTCCAGTCTAAATTTCCATTTTTTACTATATCTGTAATTTCACATCCTCTTTTATTTAATTCATTAGAGAGATATACGGGATCGATTAAATTTTCTGTATCCATAACAATAGACCATGTGAAACCATCCGGATCTTTTATGGCTTTTTTCGTCATATAAAAATTAAATCCTATGGCATTTAATGAACTATTGATAATTTTTAAAAACAAAAGAGTATTTTTTTTGATTTTAAAAGTTACCAAAACTTTTTTTGGTCTTTTGAAAACAAGATTAATAAAGCCATTATCTCTAAGAACCTTTAATAGCCTAATAGTATCAATCTCTCCATTGTTTATATACTTTGCTTTATCGCCTATAATTATATTGATAATTTTTTGCTCTTTATAATATTTTTGAGAACCTATAAAGCTTTTTATCTTATCGTCCAAGGTATCAGCAAATCCAAAAATAACTATAAGGAAAAAGGATATTACAATTTTTACCAATATCGACCCTTATTAAGTTCGATAAACTCTTGTTTATTGATTTGTGTCAAGTTGCCATCTTTAAGATAAAATCTTATCGGATATTTTGAAAAAAATGAAATATTCTTATCTTTATAATAAAGTGTAAATTCTCCATGTCCGGTAGCAATAAGCATATCAGACTTTACTGCTATTGTTAAATTTTTATCTTGAATATAAGATTTTCTTTTATAATTTTTCATATTTACAATCCCTACCCACAATTTACTTTTAGGAGAAAGTATCAAACGATTTTTCATAGGAAAAGTTTTAGTTTCTTCAGAGATATTTTTATCAATTAAAACTTCTTCTTTGCTAACATTACTATCCATACTATCCATACTATTTACAGATTTAGAAGAATTTATCTCAATATTTTGAACTTTGGATTTATTTTCATCTTCGTCCAAAGCACTTTGATTATCATCAGCAACTATGCTTACATTTTTTTCTATAAAGATATATTTGCTACTGTTGTCTTCATTGGTATTTGTACTATTGATTTCAATTCCTGAAATTTGCTTAGCTTTTTTTACTATAGGATTTTGGGTACAATTTTTTTCTATAGTTGGAAAAGACAATGGTTTTTTCAAGTAAAAAATTACTGCAATACCCACCAACATAAGAATCAATATAAAAAAAGCGATATATTTTGAATACTTTTTTTTAGATGGAGGTACTATAAAAAACTCTTTAGTTTTATACTTGTCATGCTCTTTAAGATAGTTTATTAATTTTTCTCTCTTTTGAGATAAATCAACCTCATACTCTCTTTCAAGAATTTTTATAAAACCAAGACCTTTAGTTTTGCTAAGATTATCAAAATCTTCATTTTTGATATATTCCAAATCTTTTATATTAATCATAGTTTTTTTGGATATATCTTTTAAGTCAATTTTATCAAATAATTCAAATTCATCCATTTGCAATCCTATCACAAACAATAGCTGCCGCAGCACTAACATTTAAAGAGTCAAATTCTCTTACCATTTTGATACTTATTTTTTTATCCATTTTTAACAAAATCTTTTTAGGGATGCCGTTTCCTTCACTTCCTAAAAATATAGCTTTTTTCTTGTCAAACTTACTCTTTGCCAAATCTTCTCCGCCAAAGTCCATACCGTATGTCTTAAAGCCGGACATCTTTAGCTCATTAATCAAGTCCAAAGTATTCGGATACATTACAATAGGCATACTCAGCAGTGCACCCGAACTTGATCTAACGACTGCTTCAAAATTAAAATGCTTTTGTGAAGTAACAATAACAGCATCCACTCCAAACACATAAGCCGATCTGACTATGGCACCTATATTTCCTATATCTGTGATATTATATAGTATAAGGATAAAATTTTCATCTTTAACATCGCTAAAAGATGTTAATTCCAAATCCCTAATCTTAAGCAGAAAACCTTGATGATTTCCACCCTTTGCCATCGCTTGAGCTTTTTTAAAATCCACTCTAACGATTTTTGCAACATTGGAAAATCTATAAAAAAGTTTTTTATCTATCTCTTTTTGAAGATAAACTTCTTCTATCAATTCCGGATATTTTTCCAAAATATAAAAAGAGATTTGCTTACCATATACTATCATCTTATGATTTTATCTAAAATATCTTTAATTATTGTTTAGCGACAAGTTCGGAGTACCACTCTTTTGTAGTTTTATTACTGATTTTACTAAGCAATTTTGCCTTTTGTTTTGGAGAAATATCCGCTTCTAAAATATCATTTTTAGACAAAGAAAAATTTTCTGTATTTTTACCTTTAATCGTCACTACCCATTCACCTTTTAAATTTTCATTTTCAAAAAGCTCATTAAGTTTTTCAGCACTATTTTTATACCATTTGTGATGAATTTTAGATATCTCTTTTTGCACAAAAAGTTCTCTATTTGCATCAAACGACGATATCTCTTCTATGAGTTTTTTTATCCTATGTGGAGATTCGTAAAGTATTGTATTGTAGCCACTGTTTAATACTTCTGATAAAGCTTTTTTTCTATCATTACCTTTATGCGGTAAAAAACCAAAAAAAAGAAACTCTTTCTCTTCAAAGCCACTGGAAGCATAAGATGTAACAGCAGCATTGGCTCCGGGTAAAACTTCATATGATATACTATTTTTTTGAGCATATTGCACTAAAAAGACTCCGGGATCACTGATACAGGGCATTCCTGCATCACTCATATAGATAACCGTTTTATCAAAGATTTTTTTATCTAAATCTTGCAATATTCTCTTTTCATTATGAGAATGCATAGAAAAAAACTCTTTGGAAGAAATCTCTATATCAAATCTCTCCTTTATGATACTTAAAAGTTTTTTTGCCATTCTTGTATCTTCACAAAAAACTATATCAGCAATCTGTATATATCTTATAGCTCTTTTTGTTAAGTCTTCAATATTTCCAAGAGGTGTGGGTATAAAGTATAGCATGAAAGTTTTGCAAATCCACTATTTACATAGGGATTTGCAATATATAATCAACCTATTTTAGATTGTATTTTTTCTTAAATTTTTCAACTCTACCAGCAGCATCCACTATTTTTTCACTACCTGTAAAAAATGGATGACATTCATTACATATATCTATTCTTACTTCAGATTTGTTTGACATAGTTGTAAATTTATTGCCACAAGCACAAGTTACACTACATTCAACATATTCTGGATGAATTCCTTTTTTCATTACAATAATCCTTTTTTTGTATTTCCTACGACCCTGAGAGATAAATAAAATCGCAACAGACCCTCAAAAAAAGAGCCTGCTGCTATATAGGGGAGGGGAACTGAAATTATATCAAAATAAATATAAAAAAATCAAGTAGCAAACAAGAAAGACAAAATTATTACAAAAAGTAGAACAACAATATCAACTTTATATTTATTTGTTGCAAATTTTCTATATATTGTTTGTGATTCAATATCTTTTGCTCTTGTTCTTTTAAATTTTTTATGAGTTTTAAAAGCACCATAAATCACAACAACGGCACCCACTATCATAAAATAAACAGTACTTTTCATTTGAAAATGATATACCGACAAAACTACAAAACCGGTAAAAATCACAATACTCAATGATAAATAATATAATGGAGTAAAAAATTCAACTCTTTTAGTCATAGGAATATAATCTTTAATTTTCATTACCACTATAAGATTTATCACAGCAATAATGAGAGTCAAAAAAACAAAAAATATATGCAAGTCCATTGACATTGAAATCAATTCATTCATTATATGCTCCTCAAATTTAAAATTATAGCATATTTAATGGGTATATAAGGTAAAATTATGCATAATTATAATAAAGATTTATTCACATTAATATTAATAAGTTTTGTGAGATATAATGTTGTAAATATAAAAATTTAAAGGAGATTTTATGAAGAAAAGTGGTTTTACATTGATAGAACTTATCTTTGTGATTGTTATCATAGGAATATTGTCGGCTGTTGCCATACCAAAGTTTCAAAACTTAAAAGAGCATGCACAAGTCCGTAGTGTTATCAAAATTACAACAGATTCCATGAGTTCGGTACCAGCTGCTGCAGTAAACAAATTGGACTTAGACGACAATAGTAGTTTTACTTTGGAAGATATAGTACCTATAACCGGAAAAGATTGGAATTATACCAGCGATCTAAATGGTAGTTATAACTACAAAGACTCTACAACTGGCAACAAAATAGCTGAAATAAATTTAAGTATTCCCAGCAGAGAGTTAAATGTAAGTATAAATTGTGATAATTTTAACTCAAACAAAGAAAAAGAGTTTTGTAAGAAAGATTTAAATAGCACTACCGGTCTTACAAAAACTATTAATTTCTAAATAGTTTTTTAAACTTAAAATGAAAAAAGCTTTTACTCTTATAGAACTTATCTTTGTCATCGTCATCATCGGGATTCTCTCGGCGGTGGCGATACCTAAATTTACCCACTTAAGTGATAATGCAAAAGTAAGTGCGGAACTTTCTACTTCAGCCACCGTTCAAACGGCTATTGATGATTGTCATGGCGAATATGTTATTGATGATGGGAGTGCAACTTTCAAATGCGGGGCAAGCATCACTACAAGCGATATGAATAGCACTACATACTATCCGAAAGCTTCAGCTATCTGCGATAATTCAAGCAAACCTTTTGGTAAACTTATGAAAAATCCACCAACAGATTGGAATTGTTCGTTAGACGATAGCAATAACAATATAGCTTATTTCAACGGTCCCGCAAGCAATAAAGTCAAATATTGCAAAGACAATAAACCTTGTATTGGCAAAACATGGGCTTACTACGAAGAAAACGGTACTTTTATACTCCAATAATTTTATATATCTATTATCTTTTTTATAACCCAAAAACCAAAAGCCAATACCAAAAGTCGAGAAGGAGAGATAATAATCTGCTAAACAATTTAAATATATAATGGGAAATGTGCAAATAAAGCAGTTTTCAAAAGTCTTGATTTGCCATATGAACCTTTTATATGATAAAATAAAAGTATGAAAAGTTTAAGAATTTTAGCAATGGTGGGATTGGCGACTATCTTACTGTTGTTGACATCTTGCAAGGATGACTCTCTATTTGTTAAAAAATATGCAGATGTAATGGGAAAAAAAGTTGTCAAATCTTTCTCTTTTGATACTGATAATTACTACTTGCTTGATAAAGTTCAAAGAAGTTTTAAAAAATTTGGATTTAACTCTTCTAAAAAATCAAAATATCACATTTATTTAACTTCTCACTATGTGATAAACTGTAAAAATCCGGTAATTCATGCATTGGGAGCAGATTTTAACGGTTTTATTAGGCTTAGTTTGTTTAGAAATAAAAAGGAGTTATATAGGATACAGAAAGATTTTAAAACAAGGGTTACAAATGATATGATAGATAATATCGTAAAAAGATTTTTGGAAGATAATGGTTTTCAACCCGCTAAAGCGGGTTGAAAAGTAGTTATATTGCCGCTTTTGCTGTCTCTACAACTTTTGCAAATGCTTCCGCATCATTAAAAGCAAGATCGGCAAGAATTTTTCTGTCCAATTTGATATTGGCTTTGTTTAAAGCATAGATAAATTTTGAATAACTTATTCCATTTAGTCTGCAAGCTGCATTGATCCTTGTGATCCAGAGTCTTCTAAAATCTCTTTTCTTTCTTTTTCTATCGCGGTATGCATATACGAGACTTCTCTCTAATTGTTCTTTAGCTTTTCTAAAGTGTTTTCTTCTACCGCTGTAAAATCCTCTTGCAAGTTTAAGAAGTTTTTTATGTCTTCTTCTTCTGACTACACCTGTTTTTACTCTCATTTTGTCTCCTTGACCTATTTTGGTGTCGCTTTATGCGAACTTTCCCTTTTGACTTAATGTCTTAGGGGGAATGAAACTTGGCTAAACCAAGTAAACTAAATCTCTCTAACTTTGAATCATAAGATTTACTGCTTTTACATCAGCCTTATCTACTACATGAGAACCTCTAAGAAATCTTTTTCTTTTTTGGCTCTTCTTAGTTAGGATATGACTTCTAAAAGCACTACCTCTTTTGATGCCATTTTTACTTTTTTTGAAACGCTTCGCAGCACCTCTAAGAGTCTTCATTTTTGGCATTAACTACTCCTTAGAATTTTTGGGAATACATCCCTCTTTATGGCAATATTTTTGTCACAAAAAGGGATGTATTGAATTTTTATTTATCTTTTTTTGGGAAAGTTAACATGTTGACATACCTTCCCTCTCTATAAGGTTTTGAGTCTCGATCAGCTATATCTTTGACCATTTCCCAGACTCTCTCAAGAATTTCAACACCACCTTCAGGATTTTGCATCTCTCTACCTCTTAAAAAGACTCTAAATTTTACATGCTTTCCTGCTGTTATGAATTCTCTTGCATGTTTGACTTTGTAGTTGATGTCATTTTGGGCAATTTTTACAGAAAGTTTTATCTCTTTTACTTCTATAATTTTCTGTTTTTTTCTTGCTTCTTTCTTTTTTTTCTCTTGCTGGTATTTAAACTTACCATAATCCATAACCTTGCAAACAGGAGGCTTTGCACTTGGGGCAATCAACACAAGATCAAGTCCTTGTTCTCTTGCTATCTGTTTTGCTTCGCTTGAGGATATAATCCCATATTGTGTTCCGTCATCGCCTATACACCTAACTTGTGGTATATTTATATCGTTGTTTAGTAATACATCTTTACTTTTACTCAAAAGATAACTCCATCCATTTTCTCCTTTAATATCTTTTTAAACTCTTCTTTTGTTATATTGTACTGTTTTCTTGTTGTCCTATCTCTTAAAGCGATAGTTTTATTTTGAACCTCTTCGTCCCCAAGGATAACAAGCAAAGGTACTTTTTGCTTTTCGGCAATTCTTACTCTTTTGTTTAGACTTTCATTTTTAGAAGATATTTCGCTGTCTATATCTATGTCCATCAACTCATTTTGCAACTCTTTGGCATACTCTATGTGAGTATCGGCAATAGGTATGAAAACCACTTGAGTAGGAGCTATAAAAAATGGAAACTCACCGGCACAATGTTCTGTAAGTATCCCTATAAATCTCTCAAAAGAGCCGAGTATCGCTCGGTGTAGCATGACCGGTCTTGCTTTTTCATTATTGTTGTCGGTGTATTCAAGCTCAAATCTTTCGGGTAAATTGAAATCCACCTGTATGGTTCCGCACTGCCATTTTCTTTTAAGTGCATCAGTTATCTTGATATCTATCTTTGGTCCGTAAAAGGCTCCACCGCCCTCATCAACTCCATAGTTTATACCATTTTCATCAAGAGCATCCATAAGCCCTTTTGTAGCTTTTTCCCATATTTCGTCTTTGCCGATAGCTTTGGTAGGTTTTGTTGATATCTCCATTTCATATTTGAAGCCAAAACTCTTCATGATATCATCAACAAAACTTAAAACTTCAATAACATTCTCTTTTATCTGCTCCGGTGTGCAAAAAATATGAGCATCATCCTGGGTAAACTCTCTAACTCTAAAAAGTCCGTGCAAAACCCCGCTTTTTTCGTGTCTATGAACTACACCGTATTCAAAAAATTTAAGAGGCAAATCTCTATAACTTCTAACATCGCTTTGATAAACTTTAATATGTCCGAGACAATTCATAGGCTTTATACCGTATTCTATACCGTCAATTTCGGTAAAGTACATATTTTCACCGTAGTTGTCATAGTGACCGCTGACCTTCCAAACATCGCTTTTTAGTATCTCAGGACCTCTAACTGGCTCATATCCTCTTTTTCTGTGGGCTTTAAAAAGAAGAGCTTCAAGTTTGCTTCTTAGTCTTGCCCCGTTTGGTAGCCATATAGGAAGTCCTCCTCCTATCTCTTCATCAAAAGTAAAAAGTTTTAAATCGTTTCCAAGCTTTCTGTGATCTCTCTTTTTTGCCTCTTCTATCATGACAAGATACTCTTTTATCGCCTCTTTTGTAGCAAATGCGGTACCGTAAATACGAGTTAGCATCTCTTTGGTTTCATCTCCGCCGAGATATGCTCCGGTTACTTTGGTAAGTTTGAAGAATTTTAAATATTTGGTATTTGGCAGATGCGGACCGCGACACAAATCCTCAAAATCTCCCTGTTTGTAGATACCGACGATTGCATCTTCAGGAATTCTTTTTAAAACTTCGAGTTTCAAATCGTCATCTTTAAACTTTTCAAGAGCCTCTTTTTTGGTGATGGTGTATTTGGTTATGTCAAACTTTTTCTTAACAAGCTCTTTCATCTTTTTTTCGATATTTTTTAAATCTTTGTCGCTTATCTTTTCATTTACTCTAAAATCGTAATAAAATCCGTCCTCTATAACGGGTCCGACGAAAAATAGAGCATCTGGATATAGCTCTTTTATCGCTTGTGCCATAAGATGTGCACAAGAGTGTCTGATAATTTCAAGAGCATCATTTGAATTGTCAAAATATATCTTTTGGTTATTGCTTGTATCGATATCTTTTTCTTTTGCAGTTTGTAAATCAATTACTTCATTGTCTACTTTTACGGCTATAAAATCTTCCAAAAATTTACCTCTTTTAAGTTATGGTGGTCGCAACAGGACTTGAACCTGTGACCACCACCTTGTCGAGGTGGTGCTCTACCAACTGAGCTATGCGACCAAAATGAAAAACTAATTTTATCCAAAATAAGATTAAGAATAGTTTAGAGTAAAAAGAGTATAATTATGCTAAACAGTATGATTTTGGAGGAAAAATTGAATTCTATATTTAGAGAGTATGACATAAGAGGAATATATGAAAAAGAGTTAAATGAGCATAGTGTTAAGCTTATAGGGTATCTTCTAGGTCAAGAGATTAAAAAGATTGGAGAATATGTAGCTATAGGTTATGATGCGAGAATCCATTCTCCTATTTTAAGAGATTATCTTTGTAGCGGATTTGTTAAAGCAGGAGTGAAAGTACTTGATATGGGTATGGTGGCTACACCGGTTGCATACTTTGCCAATTTTGTGGAGTTTGGTGGCATAACCCCTTCGGCTTCAGTTATGAT